>Ga0265297_10006338_pt1 | contig 17290 bp, 14 predicted proteins | sample Munlanlwell13791_FD_192502 | JGI IMG/M metagenome (GOLD analysis project Ga0265297, IMG submission 192502) | Leachate microbial communities from a municipal landfill in Southern Ontario, Canada - Leachate well 137-91 | ecosystem: Engineered > Solid waste > Landfill > Unclassified | place...
GCAATTCGACCTCATGAAGCTGGAATCGCTAGTAATCGTGGATCAGCTATGCCACGGTGAATACGTTCTCGGGTCTTGTACTCACCGCCCGTCAAGTCAAGGGAGTCGGCAGTACCCGAAGCCCCTTTTTAAGGGTCGAAGGTAAGGCTGGTGACAAGGACTAAGTCGTAACAAGGCATCCGTAGCGGAAGCTGTGGATGGATCACCTCCTTTCTAGGGAGATAATTTTTCTTCTCCACGTGGGAAGAAAAATAGTCGACATTATTGGTCGCAAGACTAGTGGTGAAAACCGAGTTGGTGCCGATTAGACTCATAATCAAAATTCACTTTTAAAAAACAGCCCCTGAATGGGGTTGTTTTTTGTTGAGTTGACAAATTATGACGTTTGTACTAAACTAAAACGTTATTCTTTGATCTTTAAAATTAACATCAAATAATCATCCACCAAAAAAGGAAATCATGAAAACGAAAAAATTAACATTTCCCATTATTCTGCTACTTATCTGTTTATTAGTAGCTTGTAATTATCAGAAAAAAAACGGCAAATCATCTGACACGGCCAAGAAAGAATTATCAGTGGTAGCAGCCATTGATACTTGTTTCACCAAGCTGGCCGAAGTTCCAATATTCATTGATACAAACCGGGAATTTTCCTATTATGATTTCACGGACAAAAATGCTCATTTCTATGCGCTGGTTAACACCAAAGATATAATCGAGCACAAGAATGAACCAACCAAAAAGACGTGGAACAACGATGATTGGGACTCCCTTTCCTCTCAGAAAACTAAGGGTGGTTTTAAAAAAATTTCAATCTACCGCCTAAACCACCCCCTGAATGGTGACCAACTGAACCAGTTTGTGAAAAATAAGAAGGGATCATTTTTAACCCTTCGCGATATGTCTGTTCTATATGAGCAGGCTTACGACAAACTGCCTCTTTACGTCTGGATTCTGGGCGGCGATTATACCGCCAAAGATATTCCGTTTTTGCATTTGCTTGATAGCAAGGTCTTTCTTTTCCAGGCTTTTCCAAGCGATAAAGACTATAAATGGAAAAAAGGAATTGCTATTGCCTACTACACGACTGAGTAATTATCGAAAAAGACCGGACAATCGCCCGGTCTTCTTTTTATCCTTTAATCTATTTTAAATCTTATTTCAACTAGCTGCTACGATAATTCCACCTCACTCCAATCGCTTGTCTAACTTCCTCCATTTTTGCTTTGGCCATTTTTTCAACTTTTTTTCTTCCCGCCTCTAAGATCTTAATCACTTCTCGATCAGAAATCTGATTATATTTCTTTTGAAAATCACTTAAAAACTTAGCGACGGCTTCAGCTAAATCTTTTTTAAAATCGCCATAACCCTTGCCTTGATAGACCTTAACCAATTCCGGGATTGCCCGGCCGCTGATAGCCGAGAAGATCGACAAAAGATTGGAAATCCCCGGACGCTTAACGAGATCATAAGCAATATTACTTTCCGTATCCGTGACCGCCCGTTTGATTTTCTTCTTGCTTTCTTCAATATCATCCAAGAGGCCTAAACAATTATTCTGGTTGGTATCGCTCTTGCTCATCTTCTTGGTCGGATCAAGCAGGGCCATTATTCTTGCTCCTTCCTTGCGCACGACGGCTTGCGGCACCTTAAAAGTCTCGCCGAACTGATGGTTGAAACGCCGGGCGATATCGCGGGCGAGTTCAACGTGCTGTTTTTGATCTTCGCCGACCGGCACAATATCCGTATCATACAATAATATATCGGCGGCCATCAGAACCGGATAATCGAAGAGACCGACACTGACCGCTTCCCGATCTTTTCCCGCTTTGTCTTTGAACTGGGTCATCTTATTAAGGTCGGCGATATAAGCTCCGTAACAATTAAATATCCAGGCTAATTCCGTGTGAGCCGGCACGGCTGATTGCTGGAAAATGATCGATTTTTTGGGATTGATGCCGGCCGCTAGATAAATCTTGGTTACCTCGATAATCCGTCGTCTTAATTCTTCCGGGTCTTGTTTGACAGTAATGGCGTGATAATCGACGACGGAAAAGATGCATTCATATTCTGCTTGCATTTCCACCCACTGGGAAATCGCCCCGATATAATTACCGAGATTAAGCCGACCGCTAGGCTGGATGCCGGAAAAGATGCTTAGTTTCATAAGATTAAGATATTCTTAATAATATTGTATGTTAAGGCCGCTTATTTGGCAAATAAGGGCGAACAATAAAAAAACCGGCTTCCTCAAAGAGAAAACCGGCGAAATCAGGGTCCATGGTTTTCCAGACATTATTAACCTAATAAAATTTTGAACCGTCTGGAAATATTGAAGGGACCCTCGACCGAGGAAACGGATTCGAACCGTTGGCCTCCAAGTTATGAGCCTGACGCTCTACCCCTGAGCTACCCTCATATAAAAAGAACTTTATCCGGGCGGTGATGCCAGCCGCCATCCTTTTTTTTGCTTCGTCCAGTTGGCAATAGGCTTAGAAGTTAGCCGCCAAAAAATCGGAAGGTAGCCTATTTCTAGACCCTGCGGCTGGATCGACCCGGAAATGACAAAGCAGAATACCATTATATTAGAATAAATAAAATTTTTGTCAACCAGATTTAAACATAATAATTTTTTTTAACCAATATAAGCCAACTTGAAAAATCTATTTTATATGCTAAGATAAGAAAAATGGTGGTCAACCTTTTTTTATTGGTTTCCTCCCTGACCCCGGGGTGTAGTATAACGGTAGTACGCATGCATGGGGTGCATGTAGCCCGGGTTCAATTCCCGGCACCCCGACCCGCGTAAAGCTCACTGCGTTCGCCACGCGGCTAAGCCGCAATTACTTCTCGAAACTATGAAATCCCCCAGGGGCTTGTAGCTCATCTGGTAGAGCGCTGCCTTCGCATGGCAGAGGTAAGGGGTTCGAGTCCCCTCAAGTCCACTAATAATTTAATCATTCAGGCTGTGTCTGAATGATTAAATTATCGATTGCCAAGGGACTCGAACTGTCCGCCGGCTGGCGGAGGAAGTCCCCTCAATTAACGACCACGGGCTGTGGTATAGTGGTATTACGCACGCTTCGGGTGCGTGTAATCCCGGTTCGATTCCGGGCAGCCCGACCCAGATAAAAAAACATTTTTTAGGGTTAAAAAATGTTTTTTTATTCTTAAAAATTTTAGATAAATCGATTACAAATCTGATTTGCCAAAAGGCGGCTTTGCTCCTATAATATTGGGGTGAGCTTAAACTAATTCTTAGCTATCCTGGCTTGAATTATTTTTTATTATTTATGATCGATTTCAAGAAACAGATGGAAGAAGAACAAAAACAAAACCACCCTGGCTATGACCCAGAATGGGATAAATTGATTGCCGCCAGCAAAAAAAGACGACGCCTGACCAGCTACATCATCGCCCTAGTCGCTATCGGCATCATCTTTACCGGTAAGGTCATCATTTCCAGCCAAGGAGCTAATTGGTTCGGCGATAATTCCTGGTTCGGCAAGCTCAAGCATTTGACTGGCATCGCTGACAACCGCTTGAAAGGCGAAGAGACCGATCGCGTCAATATCCTCTTGCTCGGCATGGGCGGCCAGAATCATGACGGCGGCTATCTGACTGACACGATCATGCTGGCCAGCGTAAAGCCTTCGACCGGCCAAGTCTCTTTGATTTCTATCCCCCGAGATTTGACCGTGCCGATCAGCGGTTCCGGTTGGCGGAAAATCAATAATATCAACGCTTTAGCCGAAAGCAAAACGCCGGGAAGCGGCAGCCAGTCAACCATCGAATCTTTAAGCCAGCTTTTCGATATTAAGATCGATTATTATGTCCGGGCTGATTTCCAGGGCTTTACCGAAGTGATCAACGAACTGGGCGGAGTCGAAGTCAATGTTGAAAATACTTTAGATGATTATGAGTATCCGATCTTAGGCCAGGAAGATAATCCAAATTATTATGCCCGCTATGAACACCTCTATATCCCATCCGGATCGCAAAAGATGAATGGCGAGCTAGCCCTGAAATATGCCCGCAGCCGGCACGCCGCCGGCAAGGAGGGGTCGGACTTCGCCCGTGCCCGGCGCCAACAATTATTAATGGAAGCAGTCAAAGAAAAGCTGCTGACCCGCGACAATCTCTTAAAACCGGTGATGATCGCTAAGATCATCAACCAGCTGGAGACCCATATCAATACTAACTTCCAAATCTGGGAGATGGTTCGTCTCTGGGACTTAGTCAAGAATATTAATCGCGACCAGATAATAAATAAAGTAATCGATAATGGCCCCGATAGTTTCTTGATCGATTCCCGCGGCGAAGACGGCGCTTACATCCTAGTGCCTAAAACCGGAAACTTCAACCAAATCAAAAGCTTTATCCGGGATATTTTTGGAACGGTCCCTGACAATTCGGCCGTGAGTCCGGAGCTTGGCCTGGATAATAATATCAAGAACCGGACCGGCCTGGCCCAAAAAGCGGTTGATAATCCTAAAGTGGAAATCATGAATGGCACTTGGATCAGCGGCTTGGCCGGACAGAAAGCCGGACTCCTAAAAGAATACAACTTCCAGATTAGCAAAGTCGGTAACGCCGCCAAACGCGATTACGCCAAGACCTTGGTCTATGACCTAAGTTACGGCCGGAAAGACACCGATTTGAAAACTTTAGAAAATCTGACTGGAGCCGAACAAGCCTTTGATTCCCCGGATTGGCTAAAGGCTTACACCCTGGCCACGACCAGCCCTGATATTGCCAGTTCTACTGAACAGGCCAGCACGACCCTTCTGACTGCCGTTGCCACGACCAGCGTCTTAAACGCGACGACGACTGCCGCCTCGAGCTCGGCCTCGGCCACAACTGATAAGAGGCCGGATTTCATCTTAATCCTTGGTTCTGATTCTACCGCTTACTAAAAATCGAAGTTTATGCCTAAAGCTAAAAAACCTTTGCTCCAAGTCGCCATCTTCGGACAAACCAATGTCGGCAAGTCCACGCTTTTCAATTGCTTGGTTGAAAAAAGACAAGCTCTAGTTTCCAATATCCCAGGCACGACCCGTGACAGCAACATTAACCATGTCGCCTGGAATAATCGAGAATTCGAATTGATCGATACGGCCGGAATTGCTGATCATAAGTTCTTAGGCCAAAAATCAATCCCGGAAAAAGCGATTGACGCTCGAGCCCAAGATCGGACTCGGGCGTATTTGGAAAACGTAGACCTGATCTTATTCCTGACTGACGGCAAGGCCGGTTTGCTCCCGGCTGACCGCGAACTGGCTCGCTTCCTGCAAAAGAACCCGAACCTAAAAAAGAAAACGATCCTTGTCGCCAATAAGATCGATCATTTCCGACAAGCCGGAGAAACGGCCATCTTCAATAAATTAGGCCTGGGCGAACCGCAATTAGTCTCCGCTTTAACCGGCGCCGGCACCGGCGACCTGCTCGACCTGATAATCAAGCGGCTTTTCAAGGGGCGGATTTTGAAGAAGGCCGACGCTTCTGAAAAAACAGAGCTCGACCAAAAAGAGAAAGACGAAAAAGGAACAACCCTCTGCATCATCGGCCAACCTAACGTCGGCAAGTCTTCCCTTTTAAATTCAATCCTTGGCTATGACCGGGTCATCATCAGCTCGGTTCCTCACACTACCCGCGAACCGCAAGATACGGCTATAAATTATAAGGGGCAGACGATCAACCTGATCGATACTGCCGGCATTTCCCGACAAGGGCACAAAGACGGAGCTAAGCTGGAAAAATATGGCATCGAAAAATCGCTTCAAGCCCTGGACCGGGCCGATGTCGCTCTCCTGGTCTTCGATATTGCCACCGGCCTGACCCATCAGGACGCTAAGCTGGTTGAAGAAATCGTCAAACGCAAAAGGAGCTTCATCTTTATTGCCAATAAGTGGGACCAAATCGATATCAAAGACACGAAAAAGTGGACGAACTATATTTACGGCAAATTACCCTTCGCGACTTACGTTCCGATCCAATTCGTTTCTGCCAAAACCGGCCTCAAGGTCAATAAGATCTTAGACTTGGCTTTAGAGATCGCCGCTAACCGCCGGATCGAATTAAGCGATGCCGCCTTGAGCCATTTTCTCCAGAAAGTCATCCGGATCCATAAGCCGGCCAAAGGCAAAGGCTTACGCGCCCCGCGCATCTATTATCTCAAGCAGACTCGGAACAACCCGCCCAAATTCGAAATCAAGATCGGCTCCAAAGACAACCTTCATTTCTCCTATGTCCGCTTCCTGGAAAATCGTCTCCGGGAAAAATTCGGCTGGGTCGGAACGCCGCTCACTGTCTACGTCAATAAGAACCGCCGCGTCCATAGCGTGGCGGAATAAAGATATGAAAATCATCATCGGTCTCGGCAACCCGGGCGATAAATATCAATTCACCCGTCACAACGCGGGCTGGCTCGCCTTGGATTACCTGATTCAAAAAATTGCCAGCGATAAGGGCGAGACGGCCAGCTGGGAAGAAAATAAAAAACTATCGGCCTTGATTTATAAAAGCGGAGATTACCTCTTTGCTAAACCCTTGACCTTCATGAACGAATCCGGCCGCGCTGTCCAAGCGATCCTAAGTTACTATCACCTCTTGCCGAAAAAACTAGGGCTTTTCAAATCTAAGGATAGCGACCTAAGCCAGATCTTATTCGTTATCCATGACGAGATCGATCTCGATCTCGGGCAAATCCGTTTGTCCGCTGATTCGCGCAGCGCCGGCCATCGCGGTGTCGAATCGATCATCCGGCACCTAAAGACTAAGAATTTCAGCCGCTGGCGCCTCGGTATTAATACTCCGAACAAAGGCCAGACTCCAACCGAGAAATTCGTCTTGCAAAGATTCACCAATGAAGAATTAGAAAAATTAGAAAAAACTTTCGCTGGCCTCAAATTCTAAAAATAAATTAAGATTACAACAAATTAAAAAAGCGCGCGAGCGCTTTTTTGGTAAAAACCCAGCCGGCGATTTAAAAAAACCAGATAATCAGCCTGAACTATAATTAATTTAACAGAAGTTTAATATCCCTTAGATACAATAATATCCAGGTTACCGCTTGGGTAAGAAGAATATAAATCATAAACAGCAAGGAGGAAAGCGGTTTATAATAGACAAACTTCTTACAAAAGCAGTAATCTGGATACTATTTTGACTTTTTATTTTAGCAAAGACATCGTCAGCTGTCAAGATTTCCTTTATGGCTAAAATCAGCCCTAAACAGCTAAAATATCTGCTTTTTAGCCATTTTCCCGCCTTCGGCCCGGCCGCTTGGCGTAAGATAAGGCAGTATTTTTCAAATCTGGAAAATTTCTGGGAAGCCGAAGAAACTGATTGGCTAAAATCCGGATTATCCCCTGAACATCTAAAAAATTTCCTAACATTCAGAAAAAAATTTCTAGAAGAAGAGTTCTCAAATCTAAGCGTAATATTGGAAACCGAGGCTATTTCCTTTTTGGATTATGATAACCCTGATTATCCCCGGCTTTTAAAAGAGATTGACAGTCCGCCAGCCTTGCTCTATTATCAGGGAAACCTTAGCGCCCTGGATAAGATAGGCCTGGCCATCGTTGGCAGCCGCCGAATCAGTCCTTACGCTCCTAAAGTATTACGCGCCCTTCTGCCTGATCTTCTTATATATAATATAGCGACTGTCAGCGGTTTGGCGCTCGGGGTCGATTCCTTGGCTCATGAGTTAAGTCTAGCCGCCGGCCGGCCGACGATCGCTGTCTTAGGGTCGGGCCTGGATCGAGCCAGTTTCTACCCGCCTGCTAATCGAAGTTTGCGCCAAAACATCCTCGACCAAGGCGGGTTACTACTATCGGAGTTTCCGCCCCGAACGCCGCCTCGACGCCAGAACTTCCCGCAACGCAACCGCTTGATCGCCGGTTTGAGCCAGGCGACTTTAGTGGTTGAAGCGGCTCCAAAATCCGGAGCCTTGATTACCGCCGCTTATGCCTTAGATTTTAACCGCGAAGTCTTAGCTATCCCCGGCGCCTTAGACAACCTTAATTCCCAGGGACCGAACCGCCTGATCCAACAAGGAGCCAGAACGATCTTAAATAGCCTTGATTTGCTTGAAGCTCTAAAGATAGAAACTGGAGTTAAAAAAAACAAGCCAGGCCACAGGGGAAAAACACTTTTAAACCAAGCTGGCGCAAATCTAATTCCAATAGTCGAGTTCGCCTCGGAAAACGAAAAAATAATTTACCAAATTATCGCTCAAGCCGAAACCGAAGGCTCAAGATCGATCAACCCGGATGAAATCGTCTTACGATCTTCCCTTGACACTTCAAGTGTAAATAGTACACTAAGTATTATGGAAATAAAAAAACTAATTAAAAATGATCGCGGCGTTTACCAATTAAACCATTAATATGCCACTTATCATCGTCGAGTCACCGACTAAAGCTAAAACCATTAGTAAATTCTTAGACAAGAAATACCAGGTCGAATCTTCCTTCGGCCATATTCGTGATCTGCCGAAAAGCGAGATGGGAATCGATATTGAAAACAATTTTAAACCGCGTTATGTCATCCCGACCGCGGCCAAAAAAACCGTTACTAAGCTAAAAAAGGCGGCCGCCAAAAGCGGCGGCGTCATCCTGGCCTCCGATGAAGACCGCGAAGGCGAGGCGATCGCTTGGCATCTAACTGAAGCCTTGAGCCTGGATCCAAAACAAACTGAGCGGATCGTTTTTCATGAAATCACCAAAGAAGCGATTACTGACGCCCTGAAAAAACCGCGTCATCTCGATCAGAACCTGGTTGATGCCCAGCAAGCTCGTCGTGTCCTAGATCGCTTAGTCGGCTATGAATTATCTCCCTTCCTCTGGAAGAAAGTCGCCCGCGGCTTATCGGCTGGCCGGGTTCAGAGCGTAGCCATGCGACTGATCGTCGAACGGGAAAAGGAAATCAAGGCTTTCGTCAGCCAGGAATACTGGAGTTTGAGCGCTGAACTTCAAGCCTTAAAAGGCGAATCAGCTAGCTTCCTGGCCAATCTCCATAAGATCAAGGATAAAACTTTTGATAAATTGGATATCAGTGCCGATCAGGCCGATCAGCTAGAAGTGGATCTGAAAAAAGCCGCTTACCAGGTCACTGCCATTGAAAAAAAGAAAATTAATAAAAACGCTCCGGCTCCTTTTACCACTTCCACTCTCCAGCAATCAGCTAACCGCTTGCTCGGTTACAGCGCCAAGCAAACGATGACGATCGCTCAAAAATTATACGAACAAGGCTATATCACCTACATGCGCACCGATTCTCTGAATCTCTCCCAAAAATTCTTGGGCGATGCCCGGGATTATCTGACTAAGAATCTGGGTTCGGAATACTCTTTGGACAAGCCGCGCGTCTTCAAGAATAAGAGCAAAAATGCCCAAGAAGCGCATGAAGCTGTCCGCCCGACCGAAGCCGCGAATGCCCCGGAAAAAATTAAGGCTAAGCTAGACAAGGGCTTCTTCCGGCTCTACCAGCTGATCTGGCAGAGAGCTTTGGCCAGCCAGATGCCGGCGGCGATCCTGGATGCTACCGTCATCGATGTCAAAGCTACTAATAAAGATGAATATATCTTCCGGGCTACCGGCCAAATCTTAAACTTCCCGGGTTATTTAAAAATTTACCCCGAGAAAACCACGGAACAAGAGTTGCCGGCCCTGAAAGAAAAAGAAAACTTAAAACTGATCAAACTGAATAAGGATCAACACGCTACCAAACCGCCGGCCCGTTACAGCGATGCTGGCTTGGTCAAGGAAATGGAAAAATATGGTATCGGCCGGCCTTCAACCTACGCGCCGACGATCGCCACCATCATTGCTCGCAATTATGTCATCCGCGACGAGGCTAAGAAACTCGCTCCGACCGAGATCGCCTTCGTCGTCTCTGATCTATTGGTCAAGCATTTTCCGGAAATCATCGATTACAAGTTTACGGCCAAGATGGAAGACGACCTAGATCTGATTGCTGACGGCGATAAGAAATGGCAGCCAGTCATCCAGGATTTTTATCATCAGTTCCACGCTAACCTCACTAATAAATACGCGGAACTAAATAAACAAGATATTATGCCCGAAGAAAAAACCCAAGAAGTCTGCGACAAATGCAGTTCACCGATGGTCGTTAAGACCGGCCGCTACGGCAAATTCCTGGCTTGCTCCAATTTCCCCGCTTGCCGCAACATCAAAAAAATGAACGGGGGCGCTAACGGTTCGGCGACCGATGATCCCCAGCTAAAAGAGCTCCGGAAAAAATACCAAGGCTTGGCTTGCGACAAATGCGGAGCCGACATGGTCGTCAAGAACGGCAAATTCGGTTACTTTTTGGCCTGCTCAGCTTATCCGAAGTGCAAGAATATCAAAAATCTGGATGCCAAGGGCGGGACAGCCAAAGATATCCCTTGCCCCGCTTGCGGCGAAGGCAAGATCGTCAAGAAATTCAGCCGCCGGGGCGCTTTTTACGCTTGCGATAATTATCCTAACTGCAAGAATGCTTACTGGGCAGAACCGACCGGCGAGAAGTGCCCGGATTGCGGTGCTCTCCTAGTCAAGGAAAAAACCGGTCAGATAAAATGCAGCGATAAGGGCTGCGGGTATGAAAAGTAAAATATAAAATAAGACTACTTAAAAGCAGGCTTTAAAACAAGTCTGCTTTTATATTCAAAACATTACGGCCGCCGTCCCTCCACCGGCTTAAGCTTGGTATAAGAAAAGGCCTGCTGAAAACAGGCCTAGGAACATTATTAGTTAAAATTTCTGGAACGCGCCCTCGGGACAGGTTATATATTCAGTCGCCACTATCATAGCGCTCATCATTTCTGTATCGCTATCACTAGGAAAGAAAAATTCTTCTAGAGAAAAACCTCTGGCCCTAAGCAATATGGAGATACGCCGATGGCCAGAGCCAACCCGGATAAGATTCTTATCACCGCTCTTTATCCTTTTAGCAAAGCTATTTTCCGCAGCGATATTAACGAGAGTGCTCCGGGCCAATCTCTCCTTAATATCTTTATTGGGAAAATGGGCTTGATAATAGCGCCTAGCTTCTTGCAGATTACTATCAGCTTCCAGGCGATTTTCAAAATTTAAGTTCATTCCGGGAAAATTGTCCTCCATCCAATTAGAGAATACCTCCAGGTCGCGGCGACTTTGAGACTTATCTCCGGCCATATAGGACATAAACCACTTATCGCTGAAGCGTTTACCGTCTTCGAATTGGATCAAGATCCGGCTATTCTGATAGGAAACCGTCTCGCCCTCAGGAGAGACAACCTTTCCCTGTATTACTGGTTTTCCTTCGAGAACGCAGGTCCAATCGCCTGGATTATCAGAAAAAATCTGGTTGGCGAAATTCGTGGAAGCATCATGGAAACGATGATCCTCATAAAGCATAATGCATCTATTCATTTTAGTTTCACCTAAAGTTTGTTTTGGCGTCGGCTTTTCCTGGCGACAAGAGTATAAACCGATCAGAGCCATCAAAATTAACAGTCTTATCATCTCTTTTGGTTTTATTTGGTTTTATATTAATGGTTAAAATTCCACTGTTTTTAAAGAACAGATTAAACGATATTAATACATACGGCAAAATATGTCAATACTGGAGCCACAAACCAAAAACAGCCCCTAAGGGCTGCTTTTTGGGATAAAAAAACAAAATAATTACTTTTTCGCTTTCGCCGTCTTGGTCGCTTTCTTCTCCTGGCAAGCCGCCTTCCTTTCCTTGATAAAATCCATCGCATGCTTGGCGAACTCGGCAAACATCATCATCGAAGTGGCGCCGCTGGTAAATTTGGACTTGATATTACCAACTGTCTCTTCGACATCGCCCGCGATCTTTTCCAGACGTTTAGTGATTCGATAAAATTTTTGGATACTGGCAATAAAATAATAGATCGCCCAGCACAAGAAGAAGCTTAAAGCCAAGACACAGACGGCCAGGACCAGATTCAAGATATCATTGGAATTTGAAAACATATTTTAAAAAATTAATTTTCCTCCTTAGCGCCACCTAGAAATTCCGAAGCTGGGCGCCAAATTTATTTTCTAAATGCTTGACGAGCTCGGCTTGGAGATCGTCGACTTCCTTGGCAATCAGGGTCCGAGTCGGATCCTGAAAACTGATATGGAAAGCCAGGCTCTTATGCTGGCTATCCAGCTTGGTGCCACTATAGACATCGAAGAGCTCGACCGATTTTATCAAGCCGCTAAAAGACTTGATCTCGTTCCTGAGATCATTATACAACAATTTAGTCTCGACGACAAAAGCGAGATCGCGAACCAAGGCCGGATAGCGTGCTGGCTCTTCATATTGCCGGACCGGATTAGTAACGAAGATTTCTAGGAGCACCGGCCAATCGATTTCCGCGAAGACACAGGCTTTCTTCAAGCCGAAATCAGCGGCGTAATCGGGGCTTAGTTGCGCGATTAATCCGACTTCCTTGTTACCTAAATTGATCTTAGCTGCCAAATCTTTATCCGCCCAAGCGGGAGCAGTTTCCAGCGGCCAAAAATCAAAATCTTGACCGAAGAGACGACGACTAAAAATATTCAGACCGGTCTTAAGACGAGACAAAAGCTCAGTCTGGTTATCAGCCAAGACCAAACCCAGAGATTTCTCCTGATAAGGTAAAAGTTCTTCGCCCTCGGCCTTATTGATCCGCCCGCTGGCGTTCCGGAAAATCTGGCCGATTTCGAATAAGGCCAAATTATCCTGATTGAACTGGTTGGTTCGGACATTGTTCAGCAGTCCGACCAAGAGATTATGGCGCAAAAGGGTATGCTCAGTCGAAATCGGATTGACTAAGTGCAGATTATTAGACCAATCAAGATCAAGCTTCTTAAGCTGATTCTCATTAACGAAGGAATAGTTATAGACTTCACTGAAATGATTCTCCAGAGCCCAGATGTCTTGAACCTGGCGTTCCAAGACATTTTCCTCTAAAACCAGAGGTGCGGCCAGCTTTTGGACCGGAGAGATGGCGGCAATATTATCATAGCCGTAAATGCGGGCGATCTCTTCCAGGATATCTTCCGCGGTGGCCACATCCTTAGCGGCGCGCCAGGTCGGAACCATAACCGAAAATTCATTATGAGAAATTTCGACCTGGAAACCGAGCTTTTCTAAGATATGATTAATCTTTTTCTTTTCCAAACGGAAACCGAGCCGGCTAGTCAGCCAATCATGGCTGAACTTGATCGGCCCTAGATCCAAGCGGAAATCAGCGACTTCCTGGACTGGGCCGGCCAGCTGGGCCTCCGGACAAAGCTGTTTTAATAAAGTGAAGAAACGGCGCCAAGCCAGATCGGTTAGATTCGGATCCAAGCCTTTTTCAAAACGCATCGAAGCTTCGGTTCTAAGCCCTAGAGCGGCGGCGGTTTTCCGGATCGAGACCGCTTCGAAATTAGCTGATTCTAAAACTAGGCTGGTCGTATCCGGGCTGATGCCGCTGGCTAAACCGCCCATTACGCCGGCCACGGCCAAAGCCTGTTTGCCATCGGTGATGAGGAGCATATTCTCATTCAAAGCGTGTTCGACTTCATCCAAAGTCTTAAGACTCTCCCCCCGTTTAGCCCGGCGGATCACTAATTGCTTGACGACGCGAGCATCAAAAGCATGAAGCGGCTGACCCAACTCCCACATCACGTAATTGGTCAGATCGACGACATTGCTAATCGGCTTCAAGCCGACGGCTAGGAGCCGCTCCTTGAGCCAGGCCGGCGACTCACCAATCTTGATATTATCGATCCGAATCGCTTGGTAACGAGGACAGAGCTTCTGATCCTCGACTTTCAGGCTAAGCCGATCATTAGCCGCGGTTTCATAATCTTTATCCAAAAATTCTTCATAGGGTCTTAATTTCAAATCGAACAGGGTCGCGACTTCGCGAGCCAAACCGTATTGCCCCCAGAGATCGCTCCGATTCGAGAGGGATTTATTATCGATTTCCAGGATAATATCGGTCATATTCAAATAAGACGCGAGGCTCTGGCCGAGCTTGGCCTTATCGAGAACCATAATCCCCTCATGATTCGTTCCCAGACCCAATTCGTCCTCGGCGCAGATCATGCCCTGGGACTTAACACCGCGGATTTCCGATTCCTTGATCTCTAAACCATTCGGCAATTTAGCTCCGATCAAAGCGACCGGTACCAATTGTCCGGCGGCAACATTGGGCGCGCCGCAAACAATGACCAGCTTATCGGTCTTAATATCGACTCTCGTCACCCGCAGGCGATCGGCATTAGGATGCTTATCGACGGTCAGGACTTTGCCAACTACTACCTGATCATACCGCTGGCTTTGGTTGATAATACCTTCGACTTCGACGGTATGCATGGTCAATTTGTCCCGCAAGTCTTCCGGCCGGATATTCTTAGACAGTTTGACGAAATCTTTTAGCCAATTGATTGATAATAACATATATTTAAAATTGGGAAAGGAATCTTAGGTCGCCATTATTAAAGAGGTGGATATCATTGATACCGTATTTAAGCATGGCTAAGCGGGTCAAACCGAAACCGAAAGCCAGCCCGGAGTAAACGTCCGGATCCAGGCCGCCGGCGCGCAAGACATTGGGATGGACTAAGCCGCAACCGACGATCTCTAACCAGCCTGTATTTTTACAGACCCGGCAACCCTGGCCCTTACATAAAAAGCAGGTATATTCGCCGTTTGAACCCGGTTCGACGAAAGGATAGAACTTCGGCCGCATCCGCAATTTAGTTTCCGGACCGTAAAGCTTCTGGCCGACGATTTCTAAAAGATATTTTAGATGGCCGAAATTAATATCCTTGTCGATCATCAGGCCTTCCAATTGATAGAAAGTATGCTCATGGCGGGCATCGGTAGCTTCGCTCCGGAAGGTCCGGCCAGGAATGATCACTTTAAGCGGAGCGCCGTATTTCTGCATCGCCCGGACCTGGGCATTGGAAGTCTGGGTGCGCATAACCAGGTCATAATCACCTTGGCGATTCTTAAGGTCGACATAAAAAGTATCCTGCATATCGCGGGCGGGGTGATGAGGCGGGACATTCAAGGCTTCGAAATTATAATAATCGCTTTCTAGCTCCGGGCCGTCCCAAGACATGAAACCCAAGGAAGCGAATAAATCTTCAAGTTCCCGTTTTACTAGGGTCACCGGGTGATAATGGCCTTGAGGCTGAGCCGGACCAGGCAAACTGACATCGATAAAAGCATTGGTCCGATTCTCGCCCTGGATGATGCGCTTGGCAGCGACAAATTTGGCTTCCAGTTCACGCTTGAGGTTATTAGCCAACTCGCCGACATCCTTCTTGGCTTCCAGACTCAATTCGCTCAAACCGTGCATCAGGATGCTTAGCTTGCCTTTGCGCGACAAGTATTCTAATTCCAATTCCTTGAGGAGATCGCTATCTTTGGCTTTAGCCAGACGTTCTAGGAACTCATCCCGCAAGCTTTGTAATTTATTTTTCATATTTTAAGGTCTTAAGATTGCTTAGGCGTTTTCGTCTGTCCGGAAAAATATTCCCAGATAGCGAAAATGATAACGAGGAGCAAGAGATTCAGCCAAGTAAAGAGGTTCTTGGACAACAAGATAAAAATGGCGACAATAAATAGAGCGAAGATAAATGATTGTTTGAAAGCCAGACGAACGACCTTGAAAGCGAGCTCGTGCTTCAAGACTTTGAAGCGGAAAACGAAACCGAGGAGAGCCGCCGTTCCAGCGGTAGCTAAGAATAAAGCGGCATAAAACAAAAGGAAGCCGAGCCAAGTCGTCTGAGTAGGATCGACCAAATTGATAATGAAGATGAATATCCCCCAACAGACGGCGGTTAGAACCGACATCGTAATCAGATAATTTTTTAAAGTCATAAGACTAAGAATTATTCAATTTAAGCCATTCGGCCTTATAGGCCGCTAATCTGCCCTCTTCCTGGACAACGATTGCCGCTGGCGCTTTCTGTTTGAATTCCGGATTGGCTAATTTGGCTTCAAGATTGGCAACAAGACGCGCCAGATTATCTCTTTCTTTAGCTAAGCGCTTCTGCTCTTTCTCGGGATCGATCGCTCCCAGAAGATAAATTTCATTGGTGCCGCTGATAATCTTGATCGCCTGGGATTCATTCAAAGGCGCGGAGATAATTTCCAAATCACTGATCCCGGTCTTCAAATTCTTGATCAATTCGGCCTGAGTGCTGAATAATTCAGCTTCCGTCGGGCTATAAACCTTGACGCTTAATTTCCGGGCTGGCTCGATCTTGTTCTGGCTCCTAGCATCGCGGATATCCTTGACGGCGGCAATCACTTTTTCCAAAGCCGGCGCGGCCTTGGCAAAACCGGGGACTTCTAAGGCTTCCGGCCAAGCCGCGATCATTAGCAAATTATCCGAAAATTGTTCATTCAAGACCTCGGTGATAAAAGGAGCAAAAGGCTGCCACAGAATCAACAGATTTTTCAGGATATAGATCAAAATCTCTTCCTTGTCTTTCTCAATCTTAGCGATCTCTAAGTACCAATCAGCTAATTTATTCCAGGTAAATTCTTCTAAAGCTTCAGCCGCCGCCGAAAATTCATAATTATCCAGATTCTTAGTCGCTTGCCGGATTAGCTGAGCCAATTCACCGATGATCCATTTATCAGCGACAGTCTTCAATCCTGGCAATTTGTCAGCCGGAGTCTGATAATAATCTTCGGGCACGCTACTTAGGATATAGCGGGCAATATTCCAAAGCTTATTGACGAAATTGCGTTTGGCTTCGACCCGATCTTCGCTAAAACGATTAGCATTACCCGGAGTCGCTCCGGTTAGCAAGGATAAACGCAAGGCATCGGTGCCGAACTTCTCGATCATATCGACCGGATCGACGCCGTTGCCTTTGGACTTAGACATCTTCTTGCCATTCTTATCCAAGACCGTGCCATGCAGATAAACGGTCGAGAAAGGAATTTCATCCAAAGCGAATAAGGACATCATGATCATCCGTGAAACCCAAAGCGTCAGGATCTCCGAACCGGTTTCTAAGACCTGAGTCGGATGAAAGCTGGCTAAATCGCCCTGTTTCTGGCCATTAATAAAATTGCGCGGCCAGCCGAGAGTGGAGAATGTCCACATTCCCGAAGAAAACCAGGTGTCGAGCGTATCTTGATCTTGGGACCAGCCGTCTTCGGAGGGCGCGACGCCGACGGCAATCGCTTCACCCTTATACCAGACCGGAATCTGATGGCCGAACCAGATCTGGCGCGAGATGCACCAATCATGGAGATTTTCCATCCAATCGATATAACGCTTATGGAAACG
>Ga0265297_10006339_pt1 | contig 17288 bp, 33 predicted proteins | sample Munlanlwell13791_FD_192502 | JGI IMG/M metagenome (GOLD analysis project Ga0265297, IMG submission 192502) | Leachate microbial communities from a municipal landfill in Southern Ontario, Canada - Leachate well 137-91 | ecosystem: Engineered > Solid waste > Landfill > Unclassified | place...
TTGCATTCCATGAAGAAAGATTTGCAGAACTTTCTAATGATATTATTATAAAATCAGAAAACGCAATTAGGAAAGCATTAAGAGAAGAAGATATAAAAGAAATTCAAAAAGCAATAGAAAAAAGTCCTATACATTGGGCTTCTCAATATCATTTTAATTTTGGCATGAAAATTAGAAATTTATTACGAGATAAAGTTTGTTTGGATGATAAATTGCCAAGCGGAAACTGGGACGACTATTATGTATATTTGATAGAATGTGCAGTTGGGATAAGAACTTTTTAAGGAGCGATATGACAAAATTAGAACAAGAAAATTGTTCACATGATTTAAAATATAGAACTTTTGCTTTAATTGGAGGCAGAAGTTATACAAATTGTACAAAATGTGATAAATCTTGGGAAACTACGAATATTAAGTCTCCAAGAAATATTATAAAATACGCAAAAGTAGATGGATGTCCCGCAAAAACAGGCGTGGAAAATGGTTTAATGGTATTTTATCATAATATTATTTTTTCTTCAATTGTTGTTGAAACAGAAACAGATCAAATTTTATTTGTAGGTGATACGATAAATACAGATGATGGAGAATTAAAAGTAAGAGAAAGAATATATTATCCTAAAGACAATCATTTTGATTTTTTGTGTTACTCTGTTTATACTGGAAGAAGGGAATAAGAATGGAATATCCCATAAGCTCACAATCCATTAGCCATTTTAAAATTATTGGATTCAATAAATTTGTTTGGGAAGATCATCCCGATATTTTTCAAATGATTACAAAAGATAAAGATGAAAATGATATGTATTATTGGTTTTATAAAGAAGAAGCGTTGGGTATTATTAGAGAATTGGAGGAGTTGATAAAATGACATTAAATAGTAATAATCCATTTAAGATGCCACCATGGTATAAATTATTATATGGTAGACTAAAGGTATGGTTAAATCATATCCAATATCCAGAAAATGTTTGGTATGGTGGTGGACTAAAAAGAGAATCAGCCTTGCGTTCTGTTGGCAAAGGTTGGAGTAAATTAATTAATAATCTTTATGATGCAAAGCCAAAAGGAACAAATGTACAGCAAGTAAAAGAAAAATACGCAACATTGAGATTTTATGTTTCTAATGCCCCAGAATGGTATTTTGATTTAATTGATTATTATGAAGAAGAATCTTCTAAGATTTGTGAGGAATGCGGCAAACCTGGCAAAGTAAGATTAGACAGAGGTTGGTACTTGACATTATGTGATGATTGTGATAAGATTGATAGAGAAAAGAGGCTATAGTGAAAGGTAAATTTAGGAAAGATTTTGCAGACGGTCATAACTATTTTATTCCAGAAATTTCATTGGATGCTTTTGATGATTACCAAGCAAGATTAGGGCTTCTTGATTTTTATGGGGATGAATGGGAGAAATTGAATGATGAATTTTTGGAAAGATTTGAAAAGCTAAGATTAAAATACCCACCCAATCATTATTTGATTGAAATGGTTATTGGAGGTAATAGTGGAGAGTAAAAGATATTATTGCCCTTGTTGTAAAGAAAAAGTTTCTCTTAAAATGTTTCCAGATTATAGTTCTAATGGGATTTGGTGTAAGAAATGCGGAGTAAATCTTGAGGGAATTGAATTACCCACTGATTTAGCAGATCTTTTAGATATGTGGATTTTTACATATTCAGTTATGGATGATGACAAAAGATTTAGAACTGAACACATGCTTAAATTATTCAATCTTGTCGGTAGAGATTTATGTGAAAAAGTAAATCAATATTATGAATGTGAATATATTCCAGAAGAATTTGAACATTGTTTTGGATAATTATACCATGAAATGCCAGTTTCATGAGGTAGGTTAAGGACTTTATGGATGATTTAAAAAGATGTACTATGTGTGATAATTATTTCCCTTCTACGGAGGAATATTTTTATAAGACAAGTTGGGGCTTATCTTCTTGGTGTAAGAAATGCAAATCTGATTATGCTATTAAATGGCAAAACAATAATCGTGAAAGGACAAACGAAAAAGATAGAAAGCAATATTCGAGACCAGAAAGAAAAGAACAAATTAAAATAAATAATAAAAAAAATAAAGAAAATGGAAATTTGGCAAAATGGCTTGCCTCTGAAAATGGCAAGGCCTCTATCAAAAAAGGAAATCAAAAGCACTATTCAAATAAAAAACATAGTGTTAGTAGCTCCGAATGGGAAGAATGCAAAAAATATTTTAATTATTGTTGTGCTTATTGTGGGCTTTCTATAGAAGAGCATTATAGACTGTATAAACAAGATTTTCATAAAGAACATGTAAATAATGATGGATTAAATACTATAGATAATTGTGTTCCTTCGTGCAGAAATTGCAATAGTAGCAAGCACAAATTTGATTTAGAGTTTTGGTATAGACAACAAGTATTTTTTAGCGAAGAGAAGTTGTCTCTTATATATAATTGGTTAGATAAATTTACCCCATAAATGTGTAATTTCATTGGGTAGAAAAGGATAAAAAATGAACGGTAAAATTCCAGAAACAGACGCAGAAAAAGTTGAATATTATAAAAATCTTTTAAACGAAATTCGTAAAGTGACAGAAAGAGTTCCCCCATATTATGCTTATGGTGATAATGAAGCAGGATGTTATATGGCAGATATGTTAGAAGAAATTTGTGACATGATTTATAATGGTTGTGATTTTTCATAAATATAATTTTATTAAATTAAAAGGAGAAAATATTTAATATGACTTTAATTGTTGGTGTAGATTTTACTTTGGGTAAAAATAAATATTTATATATGGCTGGGGACAAGTGCGGATCAAATGGATTTACAAAAGACTTGTATGTAAAACCAAAAATTTTTAGACGAGACGATTTGGCATTTGGATATACCTCTTCTTTTCGTATGGGACAAATTTTGGAATATTCTACTATCTCTAAAGACTTGCCAGATTGGACAGAAGAAAAGAACGTTTATACTTCTTTTGTAAATTGGGCTAAAACTGCAATGAAAGACGGTGGATTTTTAGAAGAAAAAAGTGGTGTTGTTAGTGGTGGTAGTTTTATTTTTTATAATGGCAAATCTTTATATGAAGTTCAAGATGATTTTTCACTTCTTGTGCCTGAAGATGGATTACTTGCTGTAGGTTCTGGATGCTATCATGCTAAAGCAATTATGCGTACTTATATGGCATTAGTTAAAAAAGATTTAATTAAGTTTGATATTAATTTGATGATTGATTTGGTTTATGATACCGTTGGATCTTTAGTAACTTCTGTATCAAGAGAACATGATTTATTTGATTTGACTAAGGAAAAATAATATGGAAGAAGAATTAGTATATTACGATCAAGAACATGACGATTGGTATTATGAGGATGTTTATAATAATATAGTAAAAGAGGACAATAATGATTAAAATTTATAAGGTTGTAGTAATTGGTTTTTATGAAACTATTTTCACAAAAACATTTTCTAGAGAAGAAAAAGCTAGAGAAGTTTATCAAGAACGTCTAAACAAAGAATTGGAGTCAGATGGGTCTGATGATGATTATCCATATATTAAAAATGATATTGAATTGTATGAATTGATTGAAAATGAAGATGGCGAATTTGTATTTAGCAGAACATTAGAACAATTTAAGGGCGACTATTCGTAGTCTATGAAATAGTGCTTTTATTGGCAATTGCTTGACAAGATTTATGTTGTGTGGTAATATTATATAAAAGGAGATGTAAAATGAATGATTTTTGGCTTTATACTTGTGTTTTTTATGGACTTATGGGATGTTTGTCGTCATTGCCTATTGCTCTTTCTTTTGAATCTTTAAGCCCTATGAATTCATGGTTGTCGTACAAAACAATATTTCAATATGCAAATATTTTTGGTAAGTTTTTGTTGTTATTTGTTTTGCCTATTTTTCTTATTTCTTTCTTATTTTTATTATTGTGTTGTATTGTAGTTGCCTTGATTAAATTTATGTTTTATAAAAAGGAAGATTGGAAGAATTTGTCTAAAAATTGGAAAAAACTAGCAGATGTATAAAGAACCCAATGAAAGTCTTGTTTTATTGGGTAGAATAGGAGAATAAAATGAAATCTATAAATACAACATCTTTAAAATCAGATATCCATTATTCAGAATGGGATGATATTGGGAATTATATTAGGAAGTCGATTTTGCAATCCAACGATCTTGACTATTGCTACAAGATGGGGTATGACTGTGAATTGAATGGTGCAAACGAAATTAATTGCCATTTTTCTATCTTCTCCACAGAAGAAAAGATGCATGAGTGGGAGCATGGCAAAATAGATGCCAGAAAAAAAATGAATTTAATGAAATGAGCATTTTATTAGGAGAAATAAATTATAATGAATGATAAATGGGAAGAATGGAAAGACTTTGCATCGAATAATCATTATTTATCTGATGAATGGTTGGAATATATTATAAAATCTGATTCAATAATTTCAGATCGTGGATATAAAGAAATTTGCCAAAGTGCTCTTGATGTAAGAGAAGATAATAGAAAACTCTATGATTCATTAAATAATTTAATTAAAATCATTGATGACCATGGTGACAATATTATAAAGGCTCATGCCACAAAAATTTTAGAAGCAAGAAATTTATTAAAGAAGGATATTTTATGACAATCTACGTTACAGGCGATATCCATGGTTCTTTGGATATTCAAAAATTAAATACAACAATGTTCCCAGATCAAAAAACCCTAACCAAAAATGATTATGTAATTATTCTTGGTGATTTTGGTTTGACTTGGGATGAATCAGAAGATAGAAAATATTGGTTGAAATGGTTGAACGATAAAAACTTTACAACTCTATTTATTGATGGGAATCATGACAATTTCGACCTACTGTATAAATATCCGGTTGTAGAATTTTTAGGTGGCAAAACTCACCAAGTTCGAGAATCTATTTATCATCTTATGTGTGGAGAAATTTTCACAATTGAAGGACTGACTTTCTTTGCATTTGGTGGTGGTATTTCTATTGATAGGGCATATAGAACTGAATTCAAAAGTTGGTGGTCACAGGAAGTTCCTAGCTATGCAGAGATTGAAAATGGATTTGTAAACCTAGAAAAATATAATAATACAGTGGATTATGTTTTGACTCATGCCGCTCCATCCGATATTTCTTTACAAGTTATTGAATCTCATCATTGTGAAACTGATCAAGTTACGAAAATATTGGATGCATTCAAATGCAAAATTTCTTGTAGAAAATGGTTCTTTGGTCATCATCATATTGATAGGATTATTGATGATAGGTTTAGGGTTTTGTATAATACAATTGTAAAATTAAATTAACCCCATAAAAGGAGAATTTCATGGGAAAATTTTTAGAGGAGAATAAAATTGAAGATTAGCACCGAAGAATTTTATGACTATGACGATCTTGTTATAAAACCAAAACCATCATCTATCCCATCGAGGGATGATGTTGATATTTCAGTTAATGTATTGAATAGGTTTACATTAAAATTTCCAGTTTTTGCAAGCCCAATGAGGGCAATTGTAAATGCTGATTTTTGTAAATTGTTTGCAGATTTAGGAGGTTGTGGAATCCTCCATCGCTTCTATGACACAAAAGACGAATGGTATTTAGAAGCAGAAAAAATATCTGAAGCAAAAATCTTTGGTTTGTCTATCGGTATGAATGATTATGCAGTTGCCATGGATTTCCTTAAATTTAATCCTCATGTTATTTTATTAGATGTCGCCAATGGCTACACCGATTCTGTTATTAATTTTTGTAAAAGTTTACGAAAGTTAATTGATAAGGAAAGTCCTAGCACATTATTGATGGCTGGCAATATTGCGAGTTATGAAGGTGCTGAAAATCTTTATCAAGCAGGTGTTGATATGGTTCGTTGTGGAATTGGAGGAGGTTGTTTTGCAGCGGGAACCAGAATTTTAATGTCTAATGGATATTATAAAAATATTGAATTATTAAATGTAGAAGATGAAATTATTGATGGGAACGGGAACCCTACAAAAGTTTTGGGAGTAAAAAGAACTGGATATAGGAAAGTCATTAAATATCGCCACAATAAATTTTATATGCCTACAATTTGTACGGCAGAGCATTTACATCGAATATATGATTTAAATGATTATGCTGAGACAACTATAAATGGAGGAATAAAAAGTTTATTAAAAAGGAATGACGCATTATGGAAACCCGTTTATGATTTAAGAGATAAAGATTTTCTTGTCTTCCCAAAAGATATATATTTTAATCTTAAAAATGATTTTGAAATAAATTTGTTGGATTTTGCGATAAAAGATTCAACTGTTCCAAAGGAATCGAGATCAATAAAATCTAGTTATCAACTAGGCTATATCTTTGGAACATTTTTGGGAGATGGATGTGCCAATTTATCAGATCATAAAAAAGAAAATGGTGGAATGAGCGAAGTCGGATCATTAAAATGGATGTTTGGAGAAAATGAAACAGTAATGGCTGAAAAATTAGCCAATTGTTGTCTTTCTGTTTTTGGAAAACCGGCAAGTATTAAAAATGATAAAGAAAGAAAAATGACCATTGTTACTTTTAATTATCAAGTACTAGCTAGATTTTTGCAACAGTTTGGCAAAAAAAATAAAAAGAAACTGCCTGAAGAATATTTTTGTGCAAATAAAGAATATTTAAAAGGAATAATTGATGGATTAATAGATTCTGATGGACATATTGAAAAATATGGAAGATATGGTTTTCATAATAATTCTACATTTTTAATTGAACTTTTTAATATGTGTTCTTTTATTGTTGATGGGCTTCTTCCTTCTAATCTTGAAAGAGAAAAAAGAAGTGGTGGATTTACACCGATTGGAAATATTGAAAATTATAACACGTCATATACGGCCAGAGTTGGTACAACTTGTGGGAAACGTCATAATGATTTTTATAATGCTGTTGATTTTTTGGACAAAGAATATTTAGATTTAGTTATTCCCGTTTATGATATTGAGGTTGAATCAAGCGATCACAGTTTTATCGCAAATAATGCGGTTGTTCATAATTCGCTTTGCTCAACCAGGAATAAGACTGGTGTAGCAGTTCCTCAACTTTCAGCAGTTATGGATTCATCTAAATCTGATGTGTTTATTGTAAATGATGGTGGTGTTAGAAATGCTGGAGATGCAACAAAAGCATTTATCGCAGGAGCAGATGCAGTTATGTGTGGTAGTATTCTTGCACAAACTTATGAAAGTCCAGCGGAGAATACCATTTTTGGGATGGCCTCAAGAAAGTTGCAAGATCTTCGACATACTCAGGTAAAATCAGTTGAAGGAATTGAAAAATTTATTGAAAAGAAAATGTCACTGAAGGACTTTGTAGAAGAATTTTCTTGGGATATGCGATCTACCGGCACAATGATCAATGCTAGGAATCTTCAAGAAATGCGAAATAATGGTGAGTTTCTTAAGGTTGGTAAAGGCACTTTGAGTCTTGACAAGAATTAGTTTATATGATATAGTTATGGTATAAAATAAATAAAGGAGATTCTATGTTTGAAGTCGCAGGGAAATATAATACAGCAAAAATCTTTTCTATTCGTCCAGACGAAAAAGCATTTGAACAAATTCGATTGTTATGTGACCAAGAATTTGTTCAAGATGCTCAAATTCGTATTATGCCAGATTACCATTTTGGTGCTGGTTGCACTATTGGCTTTACTGCAAATTTAGGCACCAAAGTCATTCCTAATTTAGTTGGCGTTGATATTGGTTGTGGGATGCTCTGCATTGAATTAGGAAAGACTAACCTAGATTTAGAAAAATTTGATAACCTTATTAAAACCAATGTTCCTTCGGGGAGGAATTCCCATAAAGGAAGAGTAATAGGTTTTGATAGTATCAATGATTTAATCTGTTATAGAGAACTTAGACATCAAGGTGATTTTGATAAACAAATCGGAACTCTCGGCGGAGGAAATCATTTCATTGAATTGGATACAGATACATATAATAATATTTATCTTGTAATTCATTCTGGCAGTAGAAATATGGGCAAACAAGTTGCTGATTATTGGCAACATGTTGCAATTGAAAACTGTAAAGGTTTAGGAAATCTAAACGAAGAAAAAGAAAAATTAATTAATAGATTGAAATTAGAAGACAATAGGCATTTAATTCAATCATCATTACGTGAATTGGAAAAACAATTCAATAAAGAGCAACCAAAATATCCTCCTGACTTATGTTATCTTGAAGGAATATCAAAAGACGAATATTTACATGACATGAAAATTTGTCAAGAATATGCTCGTTTAAATAGAGAAACAATGGCAAACATTATTCTTCAAAAATTAGGATATGATGGATTCACTAGTTTTGATTATTTTCATACTACTCATAATTATGTAGATTTTAATGATAACACGATCCGTAAAGGTGCTGTTTCTGCTTATAAGGGAGAAAAATTAATTCTCCCTATTAATATGAGGGATGGATCATTAATTTGTCTCGGCAAAGGAAACCCTGATTGGAATAATTCTGCTCCTCATGGGGCAGGAAGATTGATGGGTAGAAATGAGGCGATGAGACAATTGAATCTATCTGAATTTACAACTTCCATGGATGGGATTTACACTACTACAGCAAATGCAAGTACTTTGGACGAAGCACCTATGGCATATAAACCCATGGAAGAAATTGTGGATGCGATTCAAGATACGGTAGAAGTTGTAAAAACTATTACACCTATTTATAATTTTAAGGCATCAGAATAAAGGAGACTAAAATGGGATATGTTGTTCATAAAGCCATTATTCTAACAGCATTTGATGATGAAATTGAATATTTTCATCAAAAAGCTAGGAATATTTTAGGCAAACAGTGTTCTCCTATTGTTAAATCTATTGCCAATGGATATGCATCTTTCTTTATTGCCACAGATGGCAGTAAAGATGGATGGGAAACTTGTGAAGAAAGCAAAGTGAAAAGAGATAGATTTCTTCAATGGGTAGAAAGTAATGGCAATCAATATTCTTGTGATTGGGTAGAAATTGAGTATGGTGCTGATAGTAAGGATCACGCAAAGGTTGTAAGAGATTCAAAATATGAAGGCAGAGAATTGGGAAGTTATTGCTAACCCCATGAAATAACCCTTTCATGGGGTAATACCCAAGGAGAAAACTATATATTTGATATAGTTTACTAAAATCGAAAAGGAGAGAAAAATGGCTTTAAACGTTGTATGTCCAGAAGGGCACGATTATGTGTCAGTAGATAGATATTTGAATTGGCCTGAAGGCGCTCCTCATTGTCCTGTTTGTTTTGAAAAATGGTCAAAGCGAAAAGAGAGAAAAATGACCGCAAAAGAAATGTTAGAAATTGGAAAAAAGCAAAATTTCAAAACAGTAAAAGATTGCTATGAATATGTAATGGTAAATTATGTTGATTTTTTCCCTGATGAAAACGGATCGGAAGATATAGATAATTTTGAATATGATATTGATAAATATAATTTAAGTTTGTCTGATACAATTGAAGAAGCCTTTGTCAAAATAGGCGAAGATAGTAGCGAATGGAACGAAGTAGAAGATTCTCAAAATAAAAATTTATTAGGATGTTGATATGAAAATTACAATAAAAAAATTAAAGAACATCTTACAAAAAATAAAATTAGATAAAATAGAATCTTCTCAAAAAATTTGTGCAGGTTGTAAACATTTTCAATCATACCATGGCTCGGCAGGATTTTGTCAATTAAAAGGATGTTGTTGTGAGAATATGATTGACTGTTTTGATTCTTGTAAAAAATTTAAAGAATTTCCTTTCAAAAAAAGATTGAAAAATTTTATAGAGCAATTGAAATATTATCAATTCATGTTAAAATATGAAAAATAAACTAATGAAATCTCTGTTTCATGGGGTAGTTTAAAAAGAAGGAGAAATTTTTGGGAAAATTTGTTGATTTGACAGGGCAACGGTTTGGAAAATTAGTTGTAATTGGAAGGGTGGAAAAACCAGACAATGTAAAAAATGGAACATTCTGGCTTTGTAAATGCGATTGTGGAAATAAAAAAATTGTCAATGGAAATCATCTCAAAGATGGGAATACACAATCTTGCGGATGTTTATACAATCAAAATCAAAGAAGTTATAATATACAAGAATATGGCAAATCAAATTTTGATAATTTATATGGGAAATATAAACATGGGGCGAAAAATAGAAACTTAGAATTTTTATTAAGTAAAGAATATTTCAAAGATTTGACGAGTTCTAATTGCTATTATTGCGGGAAAAGCCCCGAACAGATAAATCATCAAACCGGAAGGTTCAACGGATATTATTTATATAATGGCATTGATAGATTGAATAATAATATAGGATATATAGAAGGGAATTGTGTTCCATGTTGTAAGGAATGTAATTTTGCTAAAAGAAAAATGACTGAAGAGGAATTTTTTATAAATATTGAAAGAATCTATAATTATAAAATAAAAAATAATGAATAAGAGAAAATCTAAAATTAATAATTTAACTGGAATGGAATTTGGATGGATAAAAGTTATAAAAAAAGTTGGCGAAAATGACAAAAAGCAATATTTATATTTGTGCAAATGTCAATGCGGCAACGAATTTATAAGAGCAAGTTCGGACATAAGAAGATTAACTTGCTGTTATAATTGTAGAAATAAAAAAAGAAGTTTAGATAAAAATAAGTTAGAAATAGGCAAAAAATATGGATTGCTTACCATTATTAACATATATTTTATAAATAATGAACCAAATTTAAAATGTTGGGCTATTTGTGAATGCGGAGAAGAAGGTGAATATTCTTTAACTAGTATTTTAAATGGTCATACTAAATCTTGTGGATGTCTGAACAAAGGATTAAAAGAATATAGATTATCTAAAGGAATAAAAATTGGTGGTAATTTTTTGCCATCAGGAGAGGCGGATTTTAATCACACCTATAATTCTTACATAAAAAGAGCTAAACGGGACGGTATTGAATTTTGTTTGAGCAAAGAATTATTTTCAGATGTCACTTCTTTGTCTTGCTATTATTGTGGTAAACCACCAAGAAATTATATAACAAATGTTTTTAGAAATGGTTTTTATGCTCATAATGGAATTGATAGATTGGACAATTCAAAGGGATATGTGCTAGGGAATATAGTACCTTGTTGTTCAGATTGCAATTTTATGAAACATATTCGATCTGAACAAGAATTTCTTTTATGGGTTAAAAAAATACATAATTATCAAAAGGAGAAAAATGTTTAAAGCTAGTGACGCAAGGGAAAATTCAATTTTATTTTATAAAAATAATAAAAAAATTATAGAGTTTGTTGAATGGGTAAAAAGTGAATCAATTAATGGAAATTTTAATAGTAAATATTATTTTTCAAAAATTGGAGAGGGAAAAATTAGAGATAAATTTGATAAAAATGAATTATTATGTTTGAATAATATCGGATATAAAATTTCAGATACAGACAACGAAGGAAGACCTCTTGCTGGATATTATAATGTTTCATGGTAAAGTCACCCCATGAAATAGCATTTTCATGTGGTTAAAAAGGAGTAGTAATGACAGATTTTTGGGATAGTGATTATGTAAAAAAATCAAGAAAAAATCATGTGTGTGAATTTTGCTATGGTAAAATTTTACAAGGCAATTCATGCTATCATGAGCATGGAAAATATGATGGAGAATTTCAAGATTATTATTTGTGTAAAAGATGTAGAGAACTGATTGATAGTCAAGACGAAAGATGGGAATGGTATGAATCTGGAGAGTTTGGAGAATTTCATGAATTATTTATAAGTGGTGCGTATATAAAATGTTCCAAATGTGGATCGGGTGATTACGACAAAATAGATTATTCCGAAGATGCATTACATTGTAAAATTTCTTGTAATAATTGTGAGAACGAATATGAATTAAATTTATCAGCAGAAAACCTTTTAAAAAAGGAAGACAAATAATTATGACACAAGAATTAAAAATATTTGATGTTTTAGATAAGATGGCGAGAGATGGAAACCCTAACTTTCAATTATTTGATGCTGGCACGAATCTTATAGACATAAGAGAAAATGGTGGTTTCCGAGAAGGTTGGGGAGAAATCACTCTTGCTATTGATAGTAAAACAGCCAAAGAATTATTGGATACTAGTATTGGACTAAATACAGGCGAATATTTTTGTGGATTATTGGTTTATCCTATGAGTGATTATTATGATGCCTTAACTAAATTAAAAGACGAACAGTAAATGGCTGAGACTCAATTAACTAAATCTTTAAAACGTTCAATTTGGTTTGCGACTAAGAAGATGGGCGTGTTTGGTTGCTTTGAAGTTACCATAGGATTCAATGGCAAAGAACGTGTAGATTATATGACTCTTGACACAAAAGGTACTTGGCGTTGTTATGAGATCAAAATATCAAAATCTGATTTTCATAGTAAAGCTAAAAATACTTTTGTGGGACATTACAATTATTATGTGATGACCCCTGAATTATACGAAGAAGTAAAAGATGAAGTTGCTAGTCATATAGGTATTTTTGTTGGAAGTGATAAATATACTGCTTATTGCAAGAAAAATGCAAAGAAACAACTTCTGGGAGCAAATGAAGAAGTATTAAAAATGTCTATGATTAGAAGTATGAACAGAGATGTTGAGAAAAACATAAAAAGTGGCGATAAAAATATTATTGGTAATTATAAAAGAAAAGTTGAAGATTTAAAAAATCAATTAAAAGAAACTCAAGAAAGATATTGGGAATTAAAAAGAGAAAACAGAGAACTAAAAGCAAAAGGAGAAAAAGATGGAAGATAGAGAATTTTTAATTTGGATTTATTATCGGTTAAAAAATGTTTATGACGAAAACGAATTAGCAGATTATATGCACAAATTTCGCGCTATTATTGCAGATTATAATCCTAAAAAAATTACACCAAATGATGGGCGTGGTAAAAACGGAATTGAAGAATTAGAAAAACTGTTATTTGGTGATAAATTAAATTAACACCATGAAACGATACTTTCATTGGATAGAATAGGAGAAAACTTTGTGGTATTATTATGGCGCTAAATTAAAATTGGTAAATAAATATCCTAAACCTTTATTCAAAAAAATTATAGAACCTTTTGCTGGTTCGGCACAATATAGTTTGAAGTATTGGGATAATGATGTTCTGCTTATTGATAAATATGATAAGATTATAAAAATTTGGAAATGGTTGCAACAATGCTCTCCACAAGATATTTTGGGATTACCTGTAATTGATTTAGATAAAACTATAAATGATTTTAAATGGGATTGCGAAGAAGCAAAATGGCTTGTAGGATTTAATTTAGCAATGGGTGCATTTGAACCTAGAAATAAACCCACCAAATGGACTACAACTGAAAGACCGCTTAGACAAAGTAACAAATTGAAATTGATTGCAGACAGTTTATATAAAATAAAACATTGGAGTTTTATCTGCGGAGAATACAATTGCATTGAGAATGTTGAAGCAACATGGTTTATTGATCCTCCTTATATGAAAGGTGGGCAATGTTATAAATATCATAATATTGATTATAATGAATTATCAAATTGGGTTCAAGGTCGCAATGGTCAAGTGATAGCGTGTGGGAATTCAAGTGACACATGGCTTCCATTTTCCCCAATAGGAAGCTTGTCGGGAGTAAAAGGCAATACGATGGAAGCGATGTGGGTTACACCATGAAAGAGGGATTTCATTGGGAATTTTCTTGAAAAAAATTGGGATATATAATATAAATAATAAAAAGGAGATATAAAATGAGCATAACCGAAATTTGTTTATTTTTATTGGTTGGTTGGTGGATGGGTGTTGTAGGAACTTTAAAATTAGGTTGGATAGATTTGGGAGTTACTATTTGTTTAGTAGGGGTTATACTTTTTGATCAAATCAAGAAGAATAAAAGAAAGAAGAAATCTCTTGAATAAAGATTGGACTGGAAATTCAAATAGTGTATTTAAATCACTTTCTGCTAATAACCATGCAGATGTTGAAAGGGAGAATGATGATTATTATGCTACTGATCCCAATGCTATTGATGTTTTATTATCTGTAGAAAAATTTAATAATAATATTTGGGAATGCGCATCGGGAGAAGGTCATCTTGGGAAACGATTAAAAGAATTTGGTTATAATGTTTGGAATACTGATTTGATTGATAGGGGGTATTCTGATTCCACTATTGACTTCTTACAATGTAATAAATTGTTCAACGGAGATATTATTACTAATCCTCCATATAAATTTGCTCAAGAATTTGTAGAAAAAGGTATTGAATTAACTAATAATAAATTAGCACTATTCTTGAAAATTCAGTTTTTGGAAGGCAAAGGTAGACGTAAATTATTTGATAAGTATCCACCTAAAATCGTTTACGTTTCATCATCAAGAATTTTATGTGCAAAAAATGGCGATTTTGAATATATGAGAAATAATGGTGGATCTGCTGTTTGTTATTGTTGGTTTGTTTGGCAAAAAGGTTTTAATGGTGATACGATTTTAAAGTGGGTTAATTAATTCACCATAAAACACAGATTTCATGGACAAAATAAAAAGGAGTTGTGAAAAAATGGAAAGCGAAGAAAGCATTATTGTTTTAAATAAAGAAGAACAAGAAAGAATAAAAAATATTTTTGGAGAAGGTTTTTTAAAACAATTATATAAAAACTTGGTAGAAAAACCATTCGTTGATGTATTTTATAATATTGGCAAACGCGCATATGATGGTTGCGTGAAACGTGGATTTCTAGACTCATTAGATAACGATGATAAAGCATTATTACTGATCCATTCTGAAATTAGTGAAGCCGTAGAAGTATTGAGGCATGAAAATCCTCCTAGCAATCATATTCCAGAATTTAATGGAATTGAGGAAGAATTGGCAGACATTGTTATTCGTGTTTGTAATTATGCTTATGCTAAAAAGTTCAGATTAGGCGAAGCAATTGTTGCTAAGATGAATTTTAATGACACAAGAGAATATCAACATGGCGGAAAAACATTTTAGTTACGCCATGAAACTTGTATTTCATTAGGCGATAAAAAATGATAAAATATAATTTACAAAATGGACAAAATAAAAAAATAAATAAATGGTTTTCATTCGGTAAAACAGTGTTGATAAAAACAATTAGTAATGAAAAATTATTTATGACGCATGGTTATAAAAATGGAAAACTACAGGATAGAAAGAAAATATTACAAGCAATGCTAAAAGACAAAAATATAAGAATAATTTGTTGTTTCCCATTTGCAGTTGAAAAAACAATGCCATATAATTTAAAAAATAGGATAATTAATATTATTGGTAATGGAGTCGATGGGTCTTTATATGGTGCTTGTTTAGAAAATGTTTTATATATTTTTTCAGATCAAGATAAAAATAGCACATGAAACTAGAATTTCATGGTGTATTACAAATAAGATAAGATTAGTATAATAAAAAAAGAAAGGAGGATATTAAATGATATATAAAACAATTTTTGTCCCATTTATATGTAATGATAGAGATTTTAGGTATGCCAGAACATTAAATTCAATATCTGCCGATGTATGGAATTATTGTGTAAAAATAGATAAAGATAATGAACAAAAATTGACATTATCTCAATTGGAGGCAATGACTAAAAATAAATTTTTACTCCACGCCAAAGGTATTCATCATATTGTTTTTAAATATTATTATGCTAGAAACGCGATGTGGAAAAGTAGAAAAGCGAGACATAAAAATAGTTCATTTGTTGAGCTTCCATATAAAGAGAAGAAGTATTTGCCTACAGGTTGGGATAGTCAAGCAGTACATCCAGAATATGAAAATAATAAAATTAGATTAACTGTTTTAAAAGGAAAACACCAAATAATTTGTGACGTTAAATCAATCCCTCAAAATATTGTCGAGATTGAATTGGTCTACAGAGATAAATATTATTTGGCTATAAAATATAAAGAAGAAGAAAATATGAATATTGTTAAATCTAATAATGTAGCAAGTATTGATCTTGGTGAAATTCATGCCATTGCAAGCATAGATAACAATGGGAATGCTTTAATTATTACGAATCGTAAAATTAGAAGTCTGATTAGATTAAAGGATAAAAGACAAGGAGAACTGCAATCATTAAGATCAGATTGTAAACTGGATAGTAATAAAGAAAAAATTTATACAAAAGCATTATATGATATTAAGTTTTCATATGATAAAAAAATATTAGACGCTCTTCATAAACAAACTTCTTCTTATTTGAATTGGTGCATTAAACATAATATTTCAAAAGTTTATTATGGTGATGTAGATGGAACAACAAGAGATAGTAAGGGAAGACTCAATCAAACAACTAATCATAAATTAAATATGTGGCGATTTGGAGTATTAGTAAAACAACTTCAGGATAAGTTATCTAGATATGGCATAAAAATGATAAAAATTAATGAAGCCTATACTAGTCAGACTTGCCCATTTTGTGGAAAATTAAATAAACCAACAGGTAGAAACTATGTTTGTAAAGATTGCAAATATGAACAGCATAGAGACATTGTTGGAGCAATAAATATTTTGAACTTTAATTCAAACACAAAATTAGCAAATTATATAAACAAAGAATATCTACAAATTCATTAGAAATGATGACGAGTAGTAGAAGTAGAAGTTATCTACCTAGTTTAAAGACTGGTGGCTTGTGATACTTACAAGAAATCTGAGATGTTGTCAGATATAACTAAATTGGCGTTTTATTTTTTACCCTTGACAGATTTATAAAACTGTGTTATAAATAAAAGAAAAAAAGGAGATTTAAAATGGAAAAACTCGAAGATAAAGCAACCGGATTTATAACTAAAATTACAAATGATAAACTAATTCTTGAAATGCCTATTTCTAATCTAATTAGAGGATTTAACAATAGTCCAGATAATTATGATGGAAGTAACGCTCTTGCCAAAATTAAAAGAGGAATGAGAAATGAGTTTATAAATTATTTGGCAGAAAATTTATTTGATGAATCAGATCAAGATACAGGTGAAAACTATATTGAAAAAATGTTAGATCAATTATTTGTTCGTGCTCTTGAAGATGGCGAGGATTTCTTGCAATATACAGAAAATGAAGAAGAATAACCCCATGAAAGATTTGTTTCATGGGCGAGAATTAGATAAAAGGAGAATAAAAATGGAAGAATATAGTGAATTAACGAAAAGCGAATTACAAGATATTGAAGAAGAATTTGATACATTTTGGAAGCCT
>Ga0265297_10006340_pt1 | contig 17288 bp, 15 predicted proteins | sample Munlanlwell13791_FD_192502 | JGI IMG/M metagenome (GOLD analysis project Ga0265297, IMG submission 192502) | Leachate microbial communities from a municipal landfill in Southern Ontario, Canada - Leachate well 137-91 | ecosystem: Engineered > Solid waste > Landfill > Unclassified | place...
GGCGTGACGGGAACGAAAGGGAAGTCGACGGTGGTGATGTTGGCAGGGAAGATATTGGAGGAAGGGGTTACCCCCTCTCAATCTCCCCCTTTAAAAGGGGGAGAGGAAATCATAAATCCTCCCCAACCCTCCCTTACAAAAGGAGGGGGGCAAGTGGGCTGGATTTCGTCTTTGACAATAAATGACGGTAAGAATGAAACGATGAATCCGTATCATATGACGATGCCGGGCCGGTTTTTTATTCAAAAAACGCTGGCGCAAATGGTGAAAAACGGCTGCGAATACGCGCTGGTTGAAGTGACCAGCGAAGGCATAAAGCAGCACCGCCACAGATTCATTAAGTGGGCCGGCGCGGCGTTCACTAACCTCGCGGCTGAGCATTTGGAAGCGCACGGCGGGTTTGAAAATTACAGAAAAGCCAAAGAGAAACTATTTGCCGCCGCGGCAAAAAATGAAGATAGTTTCGGGGTGTATAACCTGGATGATGAAAATGTCGGTGAGTTTTTGAAGTATGGGATCGCAAGAAAAATTGGATACGGAATTCTTAACCCCCCAACCCCCCTTTGCGTAAGGGGGGAGGAAAGCGGGGATTTTTGTGAAAGCGGGCAAGCCAAATTTATCGTAAAGGGGGGCGAAGAGGGGTTAAAGAATTTACGAATTTCCAATATTCAATTATCTGGCAGTGGCTCGGAATTTATCATCAACGGCATTCAATTTAAAACCAAATTCTTGGGTGAGTTCAATATTTATAACTGCGCCGCCGCCGCGGCTATCGGGCAGGTCTGCGGCGTGCCGCTAAAAGTTGCGGCGCAGGCGCTCGCAAAGATAAAATCTATTCCGGGTCGATTGGAAATAATTGATGAGGGTCAGGATTTTACGGTCGTGGTTGATCTGGCGCACACGCCGGATTCTTTTGAACAGGTTTTTGGGTTGTTTCAACAGTTGAAAAAGGCAAACCCCTCGACAAGCTCGGGGCAAGTAATCTCGGTTTTCGGCGCGGCCGGCGGCGGGCGCGATAAATGGAAGCGGCCGGAACTTGGCAGAATCGCCTCGGCTTATTCGGACCAGGTTTTTATTACCAATGAAGACCCGTATGAGGAGGACCCTCTTAAAATAGCGGATGAAATATTGGCCGGGTGCGATAAGAGTAAAACCGACATAATCTTGGACCGCCGGCAGGCCATTGCCCGCGCCTTGTCTTTGGCGCGCAAGGGTGATATAGTTTTAATCCTCGGTAAAGGAACGGAACAAACGATGGTTGCCAGCGATAAAAAATATGATTGGGATGACAGAAGGGTCGTTCGCGAGGAATTGAAAAAAATAGTTCATTAAAATAAAACCCCGCAGAGGGCGGAGAAACCAGGCGATGGCAGCCAAGATGGGCTCATAACCCATCTTTGACGAGGCGATGTTGGCGTTAATTCATCCGGCGCCAATTACTTTTGTATGTTAATTCGTTTCTCGTTGCGGGTTCGATTCCCGTCCGCCCTCTGCTCCTAAATAACGCCTCGAGCGATTCTGCCGGGGCTTTTTATTTCCGATCTTCGCTTGGGTTTTAATTTAAATGCTTCAGTATAATAGTATACTGAAGCATTTTTGGGATCAATAAAAAAGCCCCGATGAGGTTCCATCGGGGTGTTAATTTTGCAGTTGTTTGTTTATTTGTTTTTTGATTTTTGGCGGGCAATCAATGTCTTGTCTTTTTTTCAAATAGCCGAGCAGAGGGGTTAAGAGCTGGTTAGATATCTTTTTCTCAATGCCCATGGCGTAGGCGATAATGCCAAAGACCTGTTTTTCGGAAACGGAATTATCCATTTTTGCCCGGCCGATCATTCCGCGAAACCGCCTTATTTTTTTAGGCGGAATTTTAGGTTTTTTATCAACGATATTTATTCCTGTAATGCGCAAGGCGCCTTTTTTTATTGAACCATAGCGGGTTTTTTCGGGATTGATCTTGAATCCAGCTTCTTCCAGCTTCTTGGCGATAATATTCTCAAAGCTTTTTGGTATTTTGACGCTGGAACTGAAAGTCAAGTCATCCACATAACGCGAATAGCGCAATCGATGTTCAGCCACCTTCTGGTTGCTAAAAGATAAGTCAATATTCAGCAGATTTGTGGCTCCCAGAAGAGCATTAAATATGGCCAATGAGGTTGGCGCTCCTTGCGGAAGTTGGTTGCGGAAGGTGGTTAATTTGGTTAGAATCTTGGCCAGTTGCGGCGAAGCGTTCATTATTCTGAAAAACCAGTAAACCATTTTATCGTCAACGGTCGGATAAGCGTTCTTTATGTCGATAGTAATAAGGTATTTGCTTTGTTTGTGGACAAGGGCGTTAGTCCGAGCGGATTTTTTGGCTATTCCGCCATGCGCTTGAGACGGGATGCAAAAAGGCAATTCTTTTAACAAGATTCGCTGAATTTTTTTCAGCGGTTCTTCGGGTGCCGCAATCTCGCGCTTACTGCCGTCTGATTTTTTCTTGTACCAGACACGATAATGGCTCTTAATGTTTTGTGACAACATTAGTAATTCCGTAGTGTCGAGATCGAACATTTTAGAAAAATTCTCTAAAGAAATTTTATTTTTCTTTTTCATTTGTTCCTCCTTGATAAATGAAAAAACGCGGACGGGCTTCCATGACCCATACTGGGCATGTGAAGAGAAGCATGGTGAGGTGTCTTTTGGCCGCGATAGCGCAGGGGCTCGTCGCCGGAGCGATAGCGGGCAAAAGACATCTGGGCACGCGTATTGTTACATACGCAGAGCTTAATGGTAAGTTAAACTTCTTTCCGCCAGATGCTGGCAGGCCGATGGCTCGCAGAGCCACCTAAGTCAAGCCCGTCCGCGTTTATTGTTAAGGTGCTAAACAAAGATAATTGATAGTAGCTATTTTTATTAAGGAAGTCAAGAAATAAAAAACCCCGCGCTTGATGTTGATGCGCGGGGTCGAGTTTCTAATGCGTGTTGATTATTTCGCCGGCCATTTGCGTGGCTTCAGCGAGAAGCTTTTTGGGAATATCGTCTATCCCGAAGCCGTCGCTGTTGGGCGAGGTATAGATGACTTGCGGGCCCTTGCCGTAATCGGCGAAGGTGATAACAATATCCAGCACGGAAAGGGTGGCGGATTTTTCTCGGCAGGACTCCATGATAAGCCGAATCTTTTTGTTATGGAGCCGCAGAGAAAGAATATCGCCGCCTTTTTTGTCAAATTCCCTGAACTGGCGAATGGCCTCCGGGCTTATATGGCCGGCTCCTTCGCCATCGCAATTAGGGCACCGGCCGACTCGTTGGCTGGGATACCGATAACCGCACTTGAGGCAGAACCTATCTTTGCTCATAAGACCCTCCTTGTGGGTGGTATGGGTAGCTGATAAGAACTATATCTGATAGTTATATTATATCAAAACGCTATGAATATGTCAATAGTAGCGCTAAAATACCGGAAAGTGTATAATATATCGGTATGCCAGGTAGTAGAAATTCGACAGCGATTATGTTCTATTATGTTTATATTTTAGAGAGTTTAAAGAATAAGGAATTGTATGTCGGTTACACGGGTGATTTAAACAAGAGAATAAAAGAACATAATCGCGGATTGGTTTTTTCTACAAAACCATATCTGCCTTGGCTAATTATATTTTATGAGGCCTATAGGAGCGAAAAAGACGCCAGAAGGAGAGAGGCGTATTTAAAGACCAGCCAAGGCAGCAGATTGTTAAAAAGAATGCTTAAAGAATATTTTTATAATAAAGAATAAGTCGAATTTTCACTACCTGGAATGAAAAACTACGCTTCAGCCAGGGCGGGAAGGGGCAAAACGGCCTATCGCACGCCGAGCGTATTTAAATATCAGAAGTGCCGGAAGGTGGAGAAAATTAAAATGGTTAATAAAAATATTAAACAATTGTCATCCCGGGCTTGACCCGGGATCCAGGCCCTGAAGCCCAACCGTCGCTAAAGCTTTGGCGAGGCAAGCAAGTTCAGGGCGACAAAAAACCTGGATTTCCCCCGCACTTGATGCGGGGTGGAAATGACAAAATGACAATCATGAAACTATATTTTCACGGCGGGGCGGAGGCGGTGACGGGCGTCAATTATTTATTGGAGACCAAAAAGTCAAAGATTTTGGTTGATTGCGGTTTGTTTCAGGGGCCGAAGGAGTTGGAAGCCAGGAACTCAAAGCCATTCGAGTACGATGCCAAAACCATCGATGCGGTGATAATCACGCACTCGCATCTTGATCATGTTGGCCGCTTGCCCCAGCTCATCGACGCGGGATTTCGCGGCAAGATATTTGCCACGCCTCCGGCGGTTAATTTCACGCGCCTTATTTTGGAAGACAGTGTGCGGGTTTTGGCGGAAAAAGCCCAGCATGCGGGAGTCGTGCCGATGTTTTCTCAAGAAGAAGTCAACCAGGTGATGAGCCAGTTTGTGCCGGTTGATTATTATAAAAAAACCAAAGCCGCGGAAGAGATTGAATTTACATATCATAACGCGGGTCATATTCTGGGCTCGGCCATCGTTGAGCTTGACTCCGAAGGAAAGAAAATAGTTTTTTCCGGCGACTTGGGTCATCCGCCCGCGCCATTGCTGCGCGCACCGGATTATTTAACCTGCGCCGATTATGTGCTGGTGGAGTCAACTTATGGCGACCGAAACCACGAATCGCCGGAAGAAGGCGAAGAAAGAATAGAGAATGTCATCGAGGACACCATTTCCAAGGGCGGCGTCTTAATGATTCCCAGCTTTGCCATGGAACGCACCCAACAGCTGCTTTATCATATAAATGACCTGATCGAACACAAGCGCATTCCGAGGATACCTGTTTATATTGATAGCCCCTTGGCTACGCATATCACTGAAGTTTATAAAAAATATCCGCAATACTATAACAAAGAGGCGGCTTCCGAGATTGACTCGGGCGATGATGTTTTTAATTTTCCAGGACTGCGTTTCACTCTTTCTTCCAAGGAATCAAAAGAAATAAATGATTCGCCGTCTCCCAAAGTTATCATCGCGGGGTCGGGCATGAGCAACGGCGGCCGCATCGTGCATCATGAAGTGCGGTATCTGAGCGACCCGAAAAACACCTTACTGATGGTGGGCTATCAGGCCGAAGGTACGCTGGGCCGGCGCATCGCCGACGGGCAGAAAAGGGTTGTTGTTCTGGATCAGGAAGTGGAGGTGCGGGCAAAAGTGGAAAAAATTTCCGGCTACTCGGCGCACGCCGACCAGTTTTATCTGATGGACTGGATAAAGAGTTTCAAAAAAATCGCTTGCGGCGATGGCAGCGGCAAGCATAAATTGACGAAAGTTTTTGTGGTGCAAGGCGAAGCCAAACCGGCTGCGGCTCTGGCCAGCTTAATTCGAGATGAGCTGGGCATTACTACGGAGGTGCCAAAACTGGGCGAGGCGGCGGAACTTGATTAGGCAAGGTAGACCGAATACGATTTTTAAATTAAAATGATAAGAGTAATCGTAAATAACGCGAATACAAAAATCCATTAGCGGTATTCGCGAACACTATATGGAAGAAATAGCCAAAAGCCATTTGAAATACAAAATATGCGTTTCCGGCGCGGCCCGCACCGATTGCTGTTCCGAAGATGCAATGGATAAGACCAAGGAGTTGGGGCGCGAGATCGTGCGTCAGAACGGCATTGTCGTTACCGGCGCCACCACGGGGGCTCCCTATTGGGCGGCCATCGGCGCCAAGGAAGAGGGTGGTATTTCCATCGGATTCTCGCCCGCATCTTCCGAGGCCGCGCATGTAAAAACATACCACCTGCCCATAGATTATTTTGATATGATTGTCTACACGGGCTTTGAATATTCCGGCCGCAATCTTATCTTGACTAGGGCGGCCGATGCGGTGGTTTTCGTCTGCGGGCGCCTGGGCACGCTGAATGAATTCACCATCGCCTTTGAAGATAAAAAACCTATCGGCGTTTTGACGGGCACCGGCGGCATGGCCGACGAAATAAAAGAGATAGTGGCCAAAGGAAATCGCGGTCCTGGAAAAATCGTTTATAACGACAATCCGAAAGTTTTGGTGGAAAAAGTTATAGAAATGATAAAAAAAGAAAAGGACATCGAGGTTGAGTTTGGAACGGGTAAAGGAGGAGGAGAGTAAAAATAAATATCAAATGTCAAATTTCCAATGACTAAAAAATCCGACTAAAGCGGATACGATCGGAGGTGATTAGCATGGCAGAAGAAAAATTGATAGGAAAAATTACTCATTATTTTGGCAATATAGGCGTCGGTATCATCGGGCTGACTGATTCTTTGCGCGTGGGCGATAAGATACGCGTCAAGGATTCAGCGGCAGATTTTGAACAGGTGGTCGGCTCAATGCAGGTTGACCATAAAGAAATCAGCGAGGCCAAGACGGGCGACGAGGTCGGCGTGAAGTTGGAGCAGAAAGCCAAAGAAGGGGATAAGGTCTATAAGGTTTTATAAAAAATGGAAGAACAGAATTCGAATCAAACTCAAGCCAAGCCGGAAGAAAAATTGGTTATTTCTTCCAGAAAAAAATGGCTGTGGTTGGGAATCTTGGTGGCGGCGGTTAATCCCGTTTTTGCCGGCCTGATAATGGGCGCGGTTTATTTGAGCGAACCGGAACTGCGCAAAGAAGGCCGCATTATTGCGGCAATCGCCATCTTATGGGGCGCGGCGTTGTTCTATTTTGTCAGCAAGAATTTAACGATAAATCCTTTTTCCCTGTAGTTTGTTCTCGCGCCTAATTTTGAATATGCCGAAAATTTTGAAAAATTACCGATTTTTTTGCGCGGTCGCTGTCTTGGCCGGAACCATCATCGGGGCGGGAACCTTCGGCCTTCCGTTCGTTATGGCGCAAGCCGGGTTCGGCCTGGGCCTTTTTTATTTGATAATCTTGACCGGTGTTGTCATTTTGATACATCTGTCATATGGCGAAGTTGTGTTGCGCACCGAGCAACCCCATCGGCTCGTCGGTTACGCGGAAAAATATCTGGGGCGCGGGGCAAAGATATTTGCCACCGTTGTGGCGCTTTTTGAATATTACGGTTCTCTTTTGGCTTATATTATTCTGGGAGGGGAATTTTTGCGGATAATCTTGAACCGGTTTTTCGGCGGTTCGGAAACCGTCTGGGTGCTGGTATTTTTCGCCTTGGGGATGCTGGCCGTGTTTTTCGGCCTGAAATTCATTTCCGGCAGCGAGCTGATAATGACTTTGATATTCATCGGCACGATGGCGCTGCTTGTTATAAAGGGCTGGCCGCTAATCAATGCCGGTAATTTTTCCGGCTTTAACGGGTCAAACTGGCTCCTGCCTTACGGCGTGATGCTGTTCGCTTTGGCGGGTTCTGTGGCTGTGCCGGAAATGCGCCAAATTTTGAGAGGCCAGGAAAAAAAACTGAAAATGGCGATTTTTTCCGGAACCGTAATTTCGGCGGTATTTTATCTTATTTTTGTCTGGGCCGTTGTCGGGATTTCCGGCGCCAATACCAGCGAGGAGGCGATTTTGGGGCTGGTTCCGCATCTCGGAGTTTGGGTCATCCAGGTCGGCGCGATATTTGGCCTGCTGGCGGTTTACACTTCTTTTATCGTTGTGGGCCACAGTTTAAAGAACATTTATCGCGACGATTATCATTTGAGCGAGTGGCTGGCCTTCTTTTTGACCTGCGTCATACCTTTGGCGGCATATCTGGCCGGCATAAAAAGCTTTATCTTTGTCATCGGCTTTGTGGGCGCGATAATGTCGGGATTGGACGGCATTTTGACGATGGCTATTTATCTTAAGGCCAAAAAAAACGGCGACCGCCGGCCCGAATACATTCTGTCCGGAGCCAAGTCGCTGGGGCTGTTTCTGATTTTTATTTTTACTTTGGGCATTGTAGTTAATCTGTTTTCTTTTCTATCAAGCAAATGAAGTTTCTGATAAAAATTGAAAAATCCCTATTTTATTTTCTTTCCTTTGCTTTTTTTTGGCAGCTGCGCCTGGTTTGGCAGCCGTTTGGCAATGCGTTTAACGAGTGGACTTCCGCTTACCTTTACGCCACAGATATCATCATCGTGGCGATTTTATTTTTGTGGGGCGCCAGAGTCCTGCGGGACAAAGTGAAAGTAAAATGCGGCCGGCCGGAAATATTTCTGGCCTTATTTTTACTGATAGTTGGCGCGTCTGTTATTTTTTCCCAGAATAAACTGCTGGCCGGATACGGATTTTTAAAACTGATAGAATTCTCTTTGTTGTTTCTTTATGTCAAATATAATTTTTCCGAGTTTTATAACCTCAAAAGCTTTTGGCGTTGGTTCATCACGGGTGCAGTTTTGCAAAGTGCCGTTGCAATAAATCAATTTTTCGCCCAAAAAAGTTTGGGCTTGAAAATTTTTGCTGAAAGCCCGTTGGCGCCAAATATTGATGGCGTGGCGAAAATTATCGTCAACGGGGAAAAAATAGTGCGCGCCTACGGCTTGGTGCCCCATCCCAATCTTTTGGCGGCAATCTTGATGGCGGCGATTTTCGGAGCGGCGTGGCTTCTCATTTTTAGTCATTCTGAGTCGCCAGCAGGCGGCGAAGAATCTAATGCCGATAGATCCTTTCCGCCTCGACTCGCCGTCAAGGCGAGGCCGGGCGCTTCCCCCTTCGCTAAAACTTCGGGGGACAAGTCGCTCAGGATGACAAAAAACACAGATTATTTATTATCCGCCGCGGTCTTTATCTTCCTGCTATCCGCGCTGTTTTTCACCTTTTCCCGCGGCGTAACGGTTGTCGGATTGGCGGCGCTTGTGGTCTGGCTGATTTTTGTCTGGCTGAAAAATAAAGAATATAGAAAGTCGGTTTTAGGCATTTTTTTGTTATTAGCTATCGGCTATTCGCTATTGGCTATTATTTACCGGCCTTATTTTTCCGCCCGCTACGATGCCGGCGCGATAGCCGGAAGCCAGGCCGTCAATTTAAGATACTTTTACAACCAGGAAGCGCTGACAATGATAGAAAAAAACCCGACTTTGGGGATAGGACAGGGGAATTTTGTCCATTCGCTTATGAATTCGGATATTGCGAATTTTGAGCCGTGGATGGCGCAACCCGTGCATAATATTTATTTGCTTATCGCTTCCGAAGCGGGGCCCTTGGGCCTGCTTGCATTTTTGCTGTTTTTATTCTTTACTATAAAGGCCGCATGGAAATATCGGCATAATTTGTCGGAAAGTCATTTGCTGTTTATTGTCGGCGCCTTGCTGCTCATTGGACTTTTCGACCATTTTTTATGGGATCTGCAGCAGGGACAAATTTTATTCTGGCTGATGCTGGGAATTTTAGCGAGTTGTAGTTTTAGCGATCAAGCAGAGTCGGGCCCTCGTAGTTGAATGGATCCAATATCTCCCTCCGAAGGAGAAGCTGCAGGTTCGATTCCTGCCGAGGGCACCAGAATAAACTCTGTCTTTACATATTTTTCGCGAGAGATACAATTATTATGCAAGAGCAATGGATTAGTTCTTCTCAAGGGACTCTTAATAAGGAGGTGGAGAATGAGGCATTTTGAGGGGTATGTCGACAAATCGGCGATTGTTCTTAAGGATGTTTTTCCGGGAAGCGATTTGGTGATTTCTTCACCGTTCGAATTCAGCGGCAAGCGGTCTGGTGTCTATATCGAGGGCGCGCCCGAGCATGTGGAAATAGTTTTTGGCAAGATAACGGAACTGTTGGGCGCCTATATCGACGAGAAGATGTTCGGCCGCTGGATCGCGGCGACGCCGCCCGAGGACGACTTGCCTCGCGCGATACTGCATTGCGAGGCCGCGGCGGATTTTGAAAAGGTGCGCTTGCTGAATTTCGTTTTTCGGGAACAGCTGGCAAAGGTCTGCGATTTTTATCTGTCAACGATATCCGTTCTGCTTATCAGGGTTGAGGGCAGAGAAATTGAAAACAGGTGGGTTGCCTTGCCCAAAGATTTCCCGAACGGAACCATCCGGCTGCCCGGAATAAAGAAAGAAGAGGCGGAAGAAAAAATCACGATGCAGTAATAAAAAATCCCCGGCGCGGCAAGCGTCGGGGATTGGTTTTTATATACTTTTTATCATGTACTCTTCCATCAGTCGATAGCCCAGCTTTTTGTAGTATTCGCGCGCGCCGATGCCGGAAATGACGGCTATTTTTTTAAGAGATGTTTCTTTTTTAACGATTCTTTCCGCTTCGAGCATCAGCTGTTTGCCAAGCCCCATGTGCTGGGCTTTTTTGTCGCTTTTATCGCCGATTGGCACGAGCTGGCCGTAGGTGTGAAGTTCGCGGATAAGAGCGGCGTTTCGGAGGATGGGAAGGGTATTATCGCCTGAGCGGAGCGGTGAAGCCGCGTAGTCGAAGGCCATTTTTATACCCTTCGACGCGCCTCGCAAATGCATGGCTTGCTCAGGGAGTAAATATTTCGGTATCCGTAGTCGCAATAGCGCGTAAAGTTTTTTCTGGTCCGGGCTGGCAAAAGACAAAAATATTTCTCGGCCGCCAGAAGCTTGATAATCCTGCCGGAACAGTTTTATCTTATCTTCCGGCAAAAGAGGCCGGCGTGTTTCGCGGCAGCGGATGCATTGGCATTGCGCTTTGCCGGAATTGTTTATCAACTGGCGCAGATTGCTGGTTTTGCTTCCCGCCACAATATCGCCGGCGGGGATGTCGCGGATTATTCTTTGGATGCGCACGAAGGGCGGAATTATCCGCTTGATGTCCAGCAGTAATTTAATCAGCTGTTTTTCGCTGTAGGGCCGGTATTTTTTTTGCCGCCATAAATTATAAAGCTGGGCGCTTTTTAGTACCGCGCAGGGATAAATTTTCAGCAGGTCGGGCTGAAAATCCGGATTGAGAAACAGCTCTTTGAACATTTGCCTGTCGCGCAGCGGAGTGGCGCTGGGCAAATTCAGCATTATATGGTAATTTATCTTGAACCCGGCGTCTTTCAGCAGTTTGGTCGCTTCAACGGTCTGGCTGATAGTATGGCCGCGCCGGCTCTTTTTTAGAATGTCGTCGTAAACGCTTTGGACGCCAAGTTCTACGCGCGTCGCGCCCAAATCGCGCATTTTTTTTATTTCGTCTAAGTTGATATGATCTGGTCTGGTCTCCAGAGTGAGGCCCACAATGCGGCGCTTGGCTGTTTCGTTTTTGCGTTGCTCAAACTTTAAGCTCCTATGTAATTTAGCCTTCGACGCACTCCCTTTGGTCGTTTGCTCAGGCAATATGCCCTGAGCGGAGCGGAGCGGAGTCGAAGGGCCATTGGCCGCTTTAAAACACTCTTTGATGAACCAATATTGGTAATTTTCCGGATAAGCGCTCCAAGTGCCGCCAAGCACGATAAGCTCTATCTTTTCTATCGGATGGCCATTGTCGGCCAATGCTTTGAGCCGTCCGGCAACCTGGTTATACGGGTCAAATTTATTTAACCAAGCACGGTTGGCTGCTGGCTCGTTTTTGAGATAACTTTTGGGCATGCCCGGCTCTTTGGGGCAGAAAATACACTCGCCCGGGCAAGGATAGGGCTTGGTCAGAACCGTGACCACGGCCACGCCCGAGAGTGTGCGCACGGCGCGTTTACGCAGCGAATTGGCCAGATTTTTGTTCTCGGAGATGGTTTTATTCCCAACCAATTTATGATAAACTTTAAGCAGTTGGGCATGCGTGGCCATCTGCGATCGATATTTTTTGGCGGTTTTCTTTTTCAGCCGAGCCAAAAAGGAGGGGGCGGCAACGCCTTTTTTGATTAGTTTTAAAATAATTTCTTTTTCCGATTCCATGGACTTTAATGAGGCAAAAAAAATAATGGAGTTGAACAAGCGCTTCTATGATCTGCTGGCGGAGGATTTTTCGCGCACTCGCGCCAACATCTGGGAAGAGTTTATGTCGCTTGGCGGATATTTTCAAGATGGCGACCAGGTTTTAGACCTGGGCTGCGGCAATGGCCGTTTTTACGGCCTGGTTTGCCCGCCGGGCAAAAACATCAAATATTTCGGCGTGGATAATTCCGAGCGGTTAATTTCCTTGGCCCGCCAAAAATATCCCCTGGGACAATTTGTGGTTAACGACGGCTTGGCTTTGCCCTTTGGCGATGATTTTTTTGATAAAATCTTGTGCGTCGCCGTTTTGCACCATTTGCCCGGCTACGAGCTGCGGCGGGAATTTTTGCGCCAGGCCCATCGCGTTTTGAAAAAAGACGGCACAATCGTTCTGACTACCTGGTTCGCCGCATCCGGCAAAAGGCGCTGGAAGTCGCTTTTAAAGTATACCTGGCTGAAGATTATAGGCAAATCAAAGCTTGATTGGGGAGATTTTTATGAGCCCTGGAGCAACAAAGGTTTGCGCTATTTCCATAATTTTAGCACGAAAGAAATGCGGTCGTTGCTGGAAGAGGTCGGATTCAAGATCGAGGATATCGGATTTTTGACCCGCAAAAGCGGGGAGAAGAATATTTTGGTGGTGGCTCGAAAGTAATCGCTCGGACTTGCTTTCTGAAATCATGAAATTTTCCCCAGCCAGGAAAATTTCACTCGCGCAGTTTTATTCGCTTTCCGCCCTGGGCGGAACCATGCCCGCTCATAAAACTGAGCGTTTCAGAAAAGCAAATCCTCTCTTGGGGTTTAAATACAAGCTCGTAATTTATAGAATGTATGTCTTTCATCGCAGACCTTCATATCCATTCAAAATATTCCCGCGCCACATCCAAGGAAATGGACTTGGAAAATTTGGACAAGTGGGCGCGCATCAAAGGCGTTGATATTTTGGGAACGGGGGACTTCACCCATCCGGCATGGTTTAAAGAATTAAAGAGCAAGCTGGAACCGGTTGAGCCGGGCCTTTTTAAATTACGCAAGGTGAATAAAATAAAATTGAACAATGGCTGGCATTTGCCAAACGACAATGCCGAAAGTTCCGGTGTGCGGTTTATGCTGACCAGCGAGATAAGCTGCATTTATAAAAAGAGAGGCAAGACGCGCAAGGTGCATGTGATGATTTTCGCGCCGAGCTTTGCGGCGGTGGAAAAGATCAACGCGCATCTGGGCTGGATAGGGAATTTGAAAGCCGACGGACGGCCCATTCTGGGGCTGGATGCCAAAGAGTTGGCTAAAATTGTCTTGGATATTTCATCGGAAGCGATGATAGTGCCGGCGCATATCTGGACTCCGCATTTTTCGGTTTTCGGTTCCGAATCGGGATTTAATTCTTTGAAGGATTGCTTTGACGAATACACCTGTTATATTTACGCGCTGGAAACCGGGCTTTCTTCTGATCCGGCCATGAATTGGCGCTTGTCTGAAATTGACAACATATCTTTAATATCCAATTCCGACTCGCACAGCCCCAGCCGCATCGGCCGGGAGGCGAATATCTTTGAGGGCAAGATAGAGGGCTATAAACCCATCATGGAAGCCCTGCGTCTTGGTGTTAAAGCGCCGTCTTCCGTTCGCAACCGCCTGGCCAAAACTATTGAATTTTTTCCCGAAGAAGGCAAATACCATTACGACGGACACCGCAACTGCAAAATATCTTTTTCGCCCGAAGAAACCAAAAAACACAAAGGCATCTGCCCGGTCTGCAAAAAGAAACTGACCATTGGCGTGTTAAGCCGCGTGTATTCGTTGGCGGACAGGCCTATTGGCGGCCAGCCGGCGCGAGTTGTGCCGTTCACCTGCTTGATACCGCTTGAAGAGATCATCGCCGACAGTTTCAATGTGGGTGCGGGCACAAAAAAAGTGGAAGCGGCATATCAGGACCTGATAAACAGATTCGGCAACGAATTCAAAATATTGACGGAATTGCCCAAAGAAGAATTATTAAGAGTCGCCAAGCCCGAAGTCGCCGAAGCCATTATGCGCGTGCGGGAGGGGAAAGTAAAAATCCATCCGGGCTACGACGGCGAATACGGCAAAGTGGAAATTTATAACGAAGAGGAACGGAAGCATCTTAACAAGCAAAAAGCGCTGTTTTAAATAATATAAATTTCCTCTCCCCCTCAGTTGAGGGGGAGATTGAGAGGGGGTGATGTTAAAATTTGGAATCAGCACCTCACCCCAGCCCTCTCCTCATCTGAGGAGAGGAGGCAAATTAATTCTTGACGCCCCCCTTTAACGGTAATATTATTAAAATAAGATAATCATTAACCATAAATCTATGTCCACAACATCGTGGGTTTGGATAATAGTGGTCGTGCTGGTGGTTGTCGGCCTCATCTGGTGGTGGGTGGCGTCCAAGTAAAATAAAATAGAGCGTCTGGTGAATAAGGCGCCAACCGGAGATGACTGGTGCAATAGTTTTGGTAAATAAAAATACTCCCGCGGGGAGTTTTTTTGTTTACCAAAATAGCAAAATATGCCATATTTAAACCATGAAAAAACAAGCAAAAGCGCTGGTTTTGCTATCGGGCGGCTTGGATTCTATCCTGGCCGTCAAATTGTTATTGGAGCAGGGAATCGCGGTTGAGGCGGTGAATTTCCGCACGAATTTTTGCGGGCCGAGCCAGGCGCTCCTCGCATCAAAGATGCTCGGAGTAAACTTGAGAGAAATTAATATTCGGAATGAATTTTTGCCTATCTTAAAAAAACCAAAGCACGGCTATGGCGCGGGATTGAATCCCTGTATCGATTGCCATGCTTTGATGTTGAAAAAGGCCGGAGAAATTATGCGCGCGGCCGAAGGTCCCGAGTGGAGTCGAGGGATAGATTTTATCGCCACAGGCGAGGTGTTGGGCGAGCGGCCCATGAGCCAGCATAAAAAGGCCTTGGATATCGTGGCCAAAGATGCGGATATCGTCGGGTATCTTTTGCGGCCGCTATCAGCCAAATTGCTTGAGCCGACCATCGCGGAAAATGAGGGCTTGGTGGACAGGGAAAAATTATTGAATATTTCCGGCCGGAGCCGCAAAATACAAATGGCGCTGGCCGAGCAATATGGCATCAAAGAATATCCCACGCCGGCGGGCGGCTGCGCGCTGACGCAAAAGGGTTTTGCGGACCGCTTGCGCGAGCTGATGGCCAACAAGCCGGATTTTAATTCCGACGATGTGGACCTGGTGGCGATCGGGAGACATTTCTTTATTGAGCAAAGAAATATTTTAGCACCTCCCCTCCTTGCTCAAGGAGGGGCTGGGGGAGGTAATTCGGGTCCAAAAATTACCCCTCCTCATTCCTCCCCTCATCCGAAGGGAGGAGGGTCAAATTCAAATTCAATCCAAATCATTCTGGGCCGCAATCAGGAAGAGAACGATGTTTTGGCCGGCATTGCCGGACCTGGTGATTTGGTGGTCTTGCCGGATAATTTCGTGGGGCCGCTGGCGTTGGTTCGTGGCGATGCCAGCGCTGTCGATAAAGCTAAAGAATTGATATTGCAATTTTCGCCCAAGGCGAAGGATTTGAGAAAAGAGGATTTAGGGTTTAAAATTAAGGCAATATGATAAATCAAAATATCTCAAAAATTTTCTACCAGATCTCCGAATACTACGCCATGGATGATGTGGCGTTCAAGCCCGCGGCGTATGAACGGGCGGCGCGGGTTATTGAGAGCGCGGAAGACGATCTGGCGGATATCTATAGAAAGGGCGGAGTAAAATCGCTAATGGCCATTGAGGGTATCGGCCAAGGCCTGGCGGAAAAAATAGAAGAATTCATCAAGACGGGCAAAATGAAAGAATATGAAAAGCTAAAAAAGGCCTGCCCGGTGGATCTGGAGCATTTAACGCTCGTGCAGGGGCTGGGGCCAAAGTCCATAAAAGTTTTGTACGAAAAATTACGCGTAAAAACACTGGCTGACCTGGAAAAAGCGGCCAAGGAGGGGAAAATCGCCAAGTTGCCGCGCTTTGGTAAAAAGACCCAGGACAATATTTTGCGGGGCTTGGAATATGTCAAAGGCGGCCAGGGCCGCAAGCTCTTGGGGGATATTTTACCGCTGGCGCGCAAATTTGAGGCGCGCTTGTCGGGGATTAAAGGCGTTAGCGCGGCGGTTGCGGCCGGCTCCATCAGGCGGCGCAAAGAAACCGTGGGCGACATTGATATTTTGGCCATCGCGGCCGATTCGGCCAGGGTTATGGATTATTTTTGCAATATGCCGGAAGTGGAAAAGGTTTTGGCCAGGGGCGAAACCAAATCCGCGGTGCGGCTGCACAACGGCTTAGATGCGGACTTGCGGGTTCTACCCAAGGAATCGTTCGGGGCGGCTTTGCAATATTTTACGGGCAACAAAGATCATAATATCGTCCTTCGCCAGCTGGCTCAGGATAAAAATCTGAAACTTAACGAGTACGGGATATTTAAACTCAACCCCTCGACTGCGCTCGGGGTAAAAAATAAAAAAGGCAAGGAAATCTATGTGGCGGGGAAAACAGAGGAAGACATTTATCGTGCTTTGGGACTGTTGTATATTGAGCCGGAATTAAGAGAAAACACGGGCGAAATCGAAGCTGCTCGCGAAAATAAATTGCCCAATTTAGTGAAATACGAAGATGTGAAAGGCGATCTGCAAATGCACTCAACCTGGTCGGACGGCGCTTTTTCCATTCTGGAAATGGCCGAAGCCGCCAAAAAACTGGGCCACGAGTATATTGCCATAACGGACCACGCCGGGTATCTGGCCATCGCCGGCGGGATGAGAGAAAAAAAATTGTTGAAATACATGGCGGAAATTGAGAAAGTAGATAAAAAAATATCCGGCATCAAGATACTAAAGGGCGCGGAAGTGGATATAAATAAAGACGGGGGATTGGAGATAAAAGACGAGGTGCTGGCGAAGTTGGATATAGTGCTGGCTTCCATCCATGACAATTTCAAGATGGATAAAGAGGCAATGACAAAAAGGGTCTGCCGCGCGATGGCCAATCCCCATATGGATATCTGGGCGCATCCTTCCGGCCGCGTTTTGGGCCGGCGCGAGGGCTATGAAGTCGACTGGGATGTCGTTTTCAAGCAGGCGGTAAAAACCGGCACGGCGATTGAAATCAACGCGTATCCGGAGCGGTTGGATTTGACTTGGCAGAATGTTAAAAGGGCTATCGCCATGGGCGTTAAATTGTCCATCGGCACAGATGCCCACGATGCCGGACACCTGGGATATCTGGAATTGGGCGCGTCGGTGGCGCGCCGCGGCTGGGCGGAGAAGAAAGATATTATAAATTGCTTAAGCTGGGAGGAATTATTAAGATTTTTAAAACGATAAAAAGTTTGCCCAGCCGCGCAGAGGGGGTCGGGGAACTGGGTGTTCCCCGTGTCGGAAAACAGCGAACCCGAAGGGTGAGCGCAAGAAACCGAGGGTTTCTTGGGAGCGAAGCGACGGGGAT
>Ga0265297_10006341_pt1 | contig 17287 bp, 25 predicted proteins | sample Munlanlwell13791_FD_192502 | JGI IMG/M metagenome (GOLD analysis project Ga0265297, IMG submission 192502) | Leachate microbial communities from a municipal landfill in Southern Ontario, Canada - Leachate well 137-91 | ecosystem: Engineered > Solid waste > Landfill > Unclassified | place...
TTCTCCTCGGCGACCTGGTAACCCTGCCTCCTCAACTCGCTCATCACGGTGTTATAAGCGTATTTTTTGCGTATCTCATTCACGAGCTTGAGCTGCTTCTTCGCCTCTTCCGCAGTCAGCCCGCCCGTCTCGGCCAGGACCTTATATGTCCCGTCCTTCTGCTTCTGGAACCCTATGCCGCGGCCGTTTACGCCCTCGACGGCGATGTCGACCTTCTGTATCTTCCCGTCTATCATCAGGGAGTCCCTCTTCATCTTCGCAAGCTTAAGTTCGTCGATCGCCTTGACCAGCTCCCCGATGCTGCTTATCAGCAATCCGATAACGTTGACCCCGGACGACATAGGCCTCTCCTTTTTATATCACAATACGCAGAACGATTATCACTATGATAAGTATTACCAGCCCTATTACCACAAGCGCCCTGTTGACGACTTCGCCTTTGAGCCTGCTTATCTCGTTATCGGCGAGCCCCGCCTTCAGATCCTTTTCCGCGTTATAGCGCTTCATCCAGGCATCTATGACCTCGGGAGTGTTCCCTTTCCTCCTTATTTCGGCCATAAGCATCCTTATGTGGTGGGGCATATCCTTGTCGGAAGAACGGTATACCTTACCGTCTATCGTCAGGACTATCTCGTCCCTGATTACCGCCGAAGAATCGTTATCCCACCCGCAGTATACGCACCTGGCAAGCCGGGGCCGCATCCTGCCGCAACCGAGGCATTTTACCTGCCAGCTCCGCGGCTCTTCCTTTTTCGCCTCTTCTTTTATCTCAACCCGCTTTTCTATCGTGCATTCCGAAACTTCTAGGCGGCTGAAACGGCTTTTTCCCCTCATAGCTCCATCTTTCTTCCCCTGCCTTCCGGCCGCGCCTTAATCGAGCTCGCGGGCCGCGCCCTTACCTTCGCCCACTCCCTGAGCTTGTCTATATCTTCCTTCATGGTGACGGAGAGCGGGACCGTCTCTTTCACGCTCTTAATGATATCGCCGTCTGAAAGCTCCCTCTCCTTCATGAACGAATCAAAAAGCCCGGATACGACAGCCTGCTCTATCTCGGCGCCGCTGAACCCGTCCGATTCTGCGGCAAGCTTATCCAGGTCGAACTTGGACGGGTCCCTCTTCTTCTTTTTAATGTGTATCGAGTATATCTCTTTCCTCTCTTCCCGGGAGGGCAGGTCGACGAAGAATATCTCATCGAAGCGCCCCTTCCTAAGGAGCTCGGGAGGGAGCTGGGATATATTGTTCGCGGTGGCAACGACGAATACGGGCTTCGTCTTTTCCTGCAGCCATGTGATGAACGTGCTGAAGACCCTCGCGGAAGTGCCCGCGTCCGAGAAAGTGGAGCTGTGGACGCCGGACAGCGCCTTCTCTATCTCGTCTATCCAGAGCACTACCGGAGCGACGGATTCCGCGGACCTTATGGCCCTCCTCATGTTGTCTTCCGATGAGCCCACTATGCCGGAAAAAACCTTGCCCACGTCGAACCTGAGCAGGGGCAGCCTCCAGAGGCCCGCTACGGCTTTCGCGGTAAGGCTCTTGCCGCAGCCCTGCACGCCGATAAGCAGGATGCCCTTCGGCGCGGGCAGGCCGTATTCCTTCGCCTTCGTCGAAAAGGCGCGCCCGCGGCCCTCTAGCCAGTCCTTGAGTTGGTCTAGGCCTCCGACGTTAGCCATCATCTCGGTCGAATTGAAATATTCGAGGAAACCTGATTTCCTTATTACCTGTTTCTTCTCCTCCAGGATCTTTTCGACGTCCTCCGGCCCGAGCGACTTATCAACGACTATCGCCCTCGCGAACGCGTTCTCCGCTTCGTTGAGCGTGAAGCCAAGCGATGCGGTAACGAGTTTTTCCCTCGTCTCCGGGGTCAGGTTAACGAGCACATCGTTGGACTTGCCGACGGTTTCCGCGATATCGTCGAGAAGTTTCCCGAGGTCTTCCTTTTTGGGCAGGTCGAAATCGACGACAACCAGGTCTTTTTCGAGCTCTACCGGCACCTGCAGGACGGGAGAGAGTATCACTATCGACTCGTAAGTCTCTTTCAGGTTCTCCACAAGGTCCCTCAGCTTCCTGATGACCGTATTGTCGTTAAGGTATGGATGGAAATCCTGCAGGATGAAGATCGCGGCGTTTGTCTGGCGTTCGATAAAATTCAGCGCGTTGATCGGGTCGCGGGTCGAATCGTCGGCCTTGGAGGAATCCTCGATCTTGCGGATACCCTGGGTGGTCGTCCATAAATAGACGGTCTTGTTCCTCTTATCCGCGAGCTCTTTTACGCAATCTATCACCCTCGTCTCTTCATAGCTCAGGATATATATAAGCGGGTATCTCGCCCTTACCAGTATGTCTATCTCTTCAAGGCATTTCGAACCGTAGATCCCGTCACCCATGCATGCCTCCTTTTATCCGCAATATTTTTTATGTTTTACGCCCGGCTTGAGCCTCTTGAGCAGGTCGAACGCCGGGGTTTCGGGCCCGACTTCGATTATACCACTTTCGCTTATCTTAATTTCAAAATATTCTAATTTTTTGGATTTTCGGGACTTACGGACCTGCTTGGTGGACGTTGTAGGAGCCATTCTCCGGGGATTGCGAAGCGTCCCTATCAAGGGGAGACACCCTCCTTTTTAAACTGGCGGAGAGGCTGGGATTTGAACCCAGGGAGGGGCTTTTGGCCCCTCAATCGCTTAGCAGGCGATTGCATTCGGCCGCTCTGCCACCTCTCCGCTCGCTCTATCTAGTGGAAGCGAAGCGGACCCCGAGGATATATTCCGAGGGGTTGCTTCATGTTTTTTTCCTCTTCTTCTTAAAAAATTCCGTCAACAGGGATCCGCATTCCTCGGCGAGGATGCCGCCCGTCACGCGTATCCTGTGGTTCAGCTTCTTGTTGTCCGCTATATTGAATACCGAGCCGCACGCTCCCGTCTTCGGGTCTTCCGCGCCGTAATATATGTGCTTCACGCGCGCGAGCACGAGCGCCCCGGCGCACATCGAGCATGGCTCGATCGTGGCGTATACGGAGCAGTCGAGCAGCCTCTCGCTTCCGAGGTGCGCCGCCGCCTGCGTTATCGCTATCATCTCGGCGTGGGCGGTCGGGTCCTTCAACATCTCTATCTGGTTATGGGCGCGCGCGATTATCCTTCCGTCATGGACGATCACTGCGCCTACGGGCACTTCATCCGCCTCGAAGGCCTCGCAGGCCTGCTTCAGCGCCTCCGACATAAAAATTTCATCTATCTTTGACATAGTTCATTACCCCCATATAGGGGAACTTATGGCGCGCCCGGGGCGGGTCGAACGCCCAACATTTGGTTCCGTAGACCAACGCTCTATCCAATTGAGCTACGGGCGCGTATTAAAGGCAAAAAGGATTATAACACAAAAAATGCTACCTGTAATTGGTGAATTGCAGTGGCAGCGGGAAGTCCGCGGCGCGCAGGTGCGTGATGACGTCCTGCAGGTCATCCTTCTTCTGGGAGGAGACCTTGACCTTCTCCCCCTCTATCTGCGTCTGTATCTTAGGGTTGAGATCTTTTATTATCTTCACGAGGTCCTTCTGCTTCTCCCTCGGGATGCCGCAGCTAAGCTCTATCGCCTGCCTGAACGTCCCCTCGAAAGCCTTCTCCGGCTCCTTGTATGCCAGGGCCTTAAGCGAGATACCGCGTTTGACCATCCTGCCGTCGAGGATGTCCTTCAGCGAGCGGAGCTTGAAGTCATCATCCGCGATAAGCGTGATCTTCTTCTCCTCGCGGTTGTAGTCTATCGACGATTTGCTTCCCCTGAAATCGAACCTTTGCGACAATTCCTTCTTGGCCTGGTTCACGGCGTTATCGACCTCCTGCAGGTCGATCTCCGAAACTATATCGAATGAAAAACTCGCCGCCATCTTTTACTCCTTGTCTTTATCCCTATCGGCCCTTTTGCGGGCCAGCGTATTCAGTATCCTCTTGCGCAGGCGGATGCTCTTAGGCGTCACCTCGACGAGCTCATCCGACCCGATGTATTCTATCGCCAGTTCGAGCGTCAGTTCCCTCGGCGGCGTCAGCACGACCGCTATATCCGAGGTGGAAGACCTCATGTTCGTGAGTTTCTTGGTCTTTACCGGGCTCAGCGGCATGTCCTCGCCGCGCGGGTTCTCACCGACGATCATGCCTTCGTATACGTCCACGTTGGGGCCGATGAACATCTCTCCGCGCTGCTGCGCGTTCTCGAGCGCATATGCCGTCGAGACGCCCGGTTCGATCGCTACAAGCGAACCTCTCGGCTCTACATTGAACGCGCCGGATTCTACCGGCTTATATTCATCAAAAACATGGTTGATGACGGCCATGCCCCTCGTCTTTGTCATCATCGCGCCCTTAAGGCCGATTATACCGCGCGTCGATATCTGGTACTCGAGGTGAAGCGAGCCCGTGGCGCTCTGCGAGACGTGCTTAAGCTTGCCTTTCCTGCGCCCTAGCTCTTCTATTACGGAACCCTGGTATTCCGCCGGGACCTCGACCGTCAGGAACTCGAACGGCTCGCATTTCACGCCGTCCTTTTCATGGTAGATGACCTCGGGCTGCGATACCTGTAATTCAAAACCTTCGCGGCGCATCTGTTCGATGAGTATCGCGAGGTGCAGCTCTCCCCTTCCGGAAACGAGGAACGCGTCCGAAGCTGAGGTCTCGCTGACCCTGAGCGATACGTTCGTCTCGGTCTCCTTCATGAGACGGTCCCTTATGTTGCGCGATGTCACGAATTTCCCCTCGCGGCCCGCGAACGGGCTCGTATTGACGCCGAACGTCATCTGCACTGTCGGCTCGTCTATGTCGGGCGGCGTGAGCGGGGTCGGGTTCACCGGGTCCGTGATCGTATCGCCTATGCTGACGTCATCGAAACCCGCGACAGCGACGATCTCCCCCGCGACAGCGCTCTCGCGCTCGACGCGCTCAAGCCCCTCGTATGTCAATATGGCGGTGACCTTAGAGACCTCTTTGGATCCGTCCTTGCGGATAAGCGCGGCGTTTCCGCCGACCTTCATCGAACCGCCGGTTATCTTGCCGATGCCCATCTTGCCCTTGTAGAAATCGGCGAGCAGCGCCAATATCAGTATCTGCAGCGGGGCGTCGGGGTCTACGGTAGGAGGTTCTATCTTCTTGAGTATAGTATCGAGCAGCGGGAATATGTTATCCGAAATGTGGTGCATATCCAGGGTCGCCGTGCCCCGCATGGCGGACGCGTAAACTATCGGGAAATCGAGCTGCCTGTCGGTCGCGTTAAGCTCCACGAAGAGGTCGAACGTGCGGTTCACGACGTCATCGACCTGCGCGTCGGGAAGGTCTACCTTGTTGACTACCACGATCGCCTTTAATCCGAGCTCAAGGGCCTTGCGCAGGACGAACCTCGTCTGCGGCATCGGGCCGTCCTTTGCGTCGACAAGTATCAGCACGCCGTCGACCATGCGCAGTATCCTCTCGACCTCCCCGCCAAAATCGGCGTGGCCGGGGGTATCGACAATGTTGATCTTGACGCCCTTGTAGTTCACGCTGACGTTCTTCGCGCGGATAGTGATGCCGCGCTCGCGCTCGAGGTCCATCGAATCCATGATGCACTCGCCCATCTCCTCGATGTTGCGGTGCATGCGCGTCTGCTTAAGCAGCGCGTCGACCAGCGTCGTCTTGCCGTGGTCTACGTGGGCTATTATAGCTATATTCCTGAGGTTCTCTTGTTTTATCATATTATTTGAGGAAGGCCTTGCCTGCCAGGATGACTCCTATTCCTAGTAATATCAGTATGAACTGCTGGATCGAGATGGAAACTTTCCTTTGTTTGTTGAGCTCCGGTATCAGGTCCGTGCAGGAGATATAGATAAAACCCCCCGCAGCGATCCCTATAATCAATGGCGTCAACCCTTCGATCTTATCCAGAAAAAAGTACGCCGCAACCGCTCCCGCCACGGAAGTAAGGGCTGTCAGGAAATTGCAGACCAGCGCCTTCACCCTGCTGAAACCGCCGTATACGAGCACCCCGAAATCGCCCAGCTCCTGCGGTATCTCGTGCAGGACTATCGCCAGGGTGGTTATGACCCCGAGGGAAGTGCTTCCCAAAAAAGCCGCCGCTATTATCACCCCGTCGAGGAAATTATGCAGCCCGTCGCCGAACAGGTTCAAATACGTGAACTGGTGGATGTCGCATTCCCCCTCGTGGCAATGGTACCAGTACAGGAACTTCTCCATGAGGAAGAATATCATCAGGCCTGCCAGCACACTCCCGAATACCTTCTCCGGTGGGGCTTTTTCTATCGCTTCCGGCATAAGGTCTAAAAAAGCGGCGCCGAGCATCGAACCCGTCGCGAAGCTGACAAGCACGAAAAAGACCTTATCGAGCGACTTGCTCTTGAAGAGCAGCGTGAATACGCCGATAAGCGATATCGCGCTTACTATAAAAACACTTATAAGTATGCAAACTAAAGTATTCATTTTTTCTGATCAAGCTCCGTTATTCTTAAATCCGCGAATTCAGAGATCCCGACTTTCGGCTGGGGCTTCAGGGAGGCCATCTTCCGGCCGGCGATTACGCCTTTAACGAGGGAGACACCCTTGCCAACGCCGGTATTATACCCCATTCCGGCCTTAATATCCAGCCTTTTGTAGCCGGAATAGCACCCTTATTCCGGTACAAGGTCTTTCGTCGACATCACATAGAAGAATATATACGTATCCCTGTCGAGGAATGCCCCGGTGGAGTCCTCATAAATGCTCACTATGCCGAAGGCCATCATCGGGATCGGCACCGCCAAAGATGCGTCCGATTCCACTCCCTGCATATAGGCCTTCTTAGCATCCTCTTCCGCCTTCTTTATCTCTTTCAGCGCCGGGTCTATGAGCCGGCTGTTAAGTTCGTCGGCGGCCGGCTTCGGCAGGCGGGTGCTCGCGTATTTCCTGACGCTGTTCACGTATTTCTTGATATCGCCCCATTTGTTCTTGGCGTCCTGGACCACCTTGGGCACCAGCATGCGAGGTATCGGGAATTTTAGGTCGAGGTCCTTGCTGCTGTGGGCGTCGATGACAACCGGCATCTCCCATGCCGTCACGCTTCCGATGCCCTCGGAGATAGTGCGCATCTTGGATATTATGCCGTTCTCCTTGCCCTGCATCTCCTCTATATCGCTCATCATGACCTCGGTCGGCAGCACCGTAAGCCTGACGTCCAGTTTCAGTATATTTTCCTTTCCGGGATTCGGCAGGTGCGCGCGCAGGTTCACTACCGAACCGGCCTGGTATATCCTGACGAGGTCTTTTACCTCCACGATAAGCCCGGGCGGCACTTCCTTATATTGTAGGTCTTTCTCGTCGAATATGACATCGCCGCCGTCGGCGCTCAGCGATAATCCGGACGGGAACACGGACGGGTATATCCTGAACGGGCGCTGGCCGTCGCCGGACGCGTAATCCCTGTCGAAGAAATAGATGCGGTGCGCGTTTGAATCGGATATCGCGATGAACTTCCCGTCGGACGATATGCCGGTGTCCGCATAAGCGCCGTCGTAGTTCAGCTTCCACAACGGTTCGCTGTCCGGGCCGCTGAATTCCATGTAGTCTCCGCCAGAGGCAAGGATAATATCCTTCCCGTCATCGGATACCGAGGCGTCGCTGTCGGGAAAATCCCTCGCCTTGAAGCTCCACAACGGCGTGCAGCTCTCACTGCCAAAGGAGTACAGGGATCCGTGGTAGGTCGCCGCCGCGAGATGGCCGCCGTCATCCGACATCGAGAATGAAACGACACTGTCGGGCTTCACCCCGTCTTTAGCCAGCGTCGCGTAGTTCCATGCCGGCGCCGGTTTCGCGCAATCGACATACGTGACGCCCTTATCGGTGCCTACCGCGATATATTTCGCGCCGCTCGAGACGGCGACATGCCTGGGTATGCCGTCGATCTCCCAGGCCTTCAGGGGCTTTCCGTCGTGCATCCCGAACAGCAGCAGTACGCCCTTGTTATCGTATATCCTCATTCCGCATGCGGCGAGATATTGGCCGTCCGGAGAGATATCCACGGAGTAGAAATGCGAAGGCGAGTCGGGTTTATACGACCAGTAAGGTTTGTTTGAGGACCGGTGGAAGGCCATTATCCTGCTGCCGGATCCGGCAATATATTCGCCGTCGCCGGAGATCGCGAGGTCGAGGTTGATCTCCGTGCCACCCTCGAAAACCCATTGCGGCTTATCGCTGTTATTTACGTAGAAATATAGTTCCTGGTTGTGCGCTGCCGCGGCGGCAACCATGCTGTTCCCGTCGCGGGATATGCGGGGATACGCGTATCCGCCTCCCTTTCCGAAACGGGGCATAGTCCAGGACTTATAGGTGCTCTCGGCGGCCTGCGTTTGCGGGGCCGAAAGGACTAAGGCGAGCGCCAATAGCCAATATTTGCCGATACGCATTATTTCTTCTTTTTTTTGTTCTTTTCGCTCTTTTTGCGGGATTTATGCATGGTGCACAGGACATCCACATAGCTGGATAGTTTGTTATTTTCGTAGGGGAATTCTATGCAGGTCTTAGGTTTGAGGCTGTAATCGGCCTTATGGACAGAGCAGAGCCCGTCCTTATCGAGGAATGTGCAGGGTTCGTCCTCGATGCTCGTTCCTATGCAGTATCCCGACGGGAAATCCTTGTCCTTCTCCAGGTGGAAAAAGTCGCCCTTGAGGCCGAGCTCAAGTATCTTCTTCGCCTCATCGAGGTCTATCCAGGCGCCTATCCTGCAGCAATCCTGGTTGGTGCATTCCTTGCAGTTTATCGTATATTTTCGTTTTCCTGCCTTTTTCCTGCTTTTCATTTCTTCCTTCTTTCTTTTTTTATGGCGGAGAGGCAGGGATTCGAACCCTGGAGGCCTTGCGACCTACACGCCTTCCAAGCGTGCTGATTCAACCGCTCTCACACCTCTCCGCGTTTGATTATATTACCTTATTATCGACGAGAAATCAACAGGATAAGCACGAAAAAAGGGCCGGGCTGAATGCCCGGCCCGAAATTCCCCTTATGGCAGGCCTAGCGGTGCCTTGTGTTCCTGCAGCAGACATCCCTGTCACGGTCCGATTCGTATTCCCAGTGCCCGCCGCATTCGACCATCCTGTATTCCGGGACCCAAATACGGCGCCGCGGGGCCTGTTTTTCGATAACTATGACCCTTTCCTGCCTGACAGCGTTTATCCCACTGATACCCATTACGCTGCCGATCACGTCTACCCTGCCGCCGGTAAGTATCCTGGCGCCTTCAACACCGGTCAATACCTTCCCGACCAGGTCCCAATCGCTGGCATGCGACACTCCCGCAAACCCCAAAAGCACCAATACTGCCGCTATGATCGCTATCTTCTTCATACCTGCCTCCTCTCTAGCAGTCACGGTTATTTTCCGTCTTCCACCAGATTAGACGCTTGGGAGGGCAAAAGGTTTACGGGGGGACATACTGGCGGAGAGTGGAGGATGATAACGTCTCATCTTCCAATGCCATTATAATAAATAAGTTACGTTAATACAAGTTGGTTACCGTACAGGAATCGTACGGCTATTTAAAAACGCTTTCTATGGAGAATTTAGCTGAAAGCAATAAATCAAAAACCCATTCTCCATTTTCATTTATAAAAGCATAGCAGGGAATACTCCCTTCCGCGCCTTTTTCTTTGGAAATTTCTATTATGACAGCGTTTTCCAATAAAGACCTTTCATACGGGCTTCCATCGAGAGACTTCAGCTCACTTTCAGATAACTTTCTTACCGCCTTAATAGAGCAAACTTTTAGAGCAAGATCCGATACGTCTTTAAATGAAAATCTATTACTCAATATATGACCACGGGTCTGTGCCGAACAATTGCTTAGGAAGTCGTCTATATTTCGTGATTCTGCTAACCTTCGAAATGCCCTTTGGGCCGCCCCAGGATCCCATTCAGACGCATAGGCGATAGAGCTAAATAGGCTCAAAAGCGCGATCGTAAAAACTAATTTTCTCATTTCCTATCCGCTATTCGCCTCCTATGCGACCCATTATTTCCCCGGTTTTAGGATTCACAAAAATCCAGAGATCTTCTCCTTTTTGGGGTGAATTCTTGGGGCTATAATACACCGCCCAATAGCCGTTCTTAAGCTTATCTCGCAATTCGGGGTTACAATCCAGATAAGAGGGGTTATTTAGAATCAACTTATTCCATTCGGCATTGTACCTGTCAAGGTAGGCATCCATTGATCCAATATCGTAACCAAGCCTTGCGGCTTCCTTGTTTGCAAATACTAATATCTCTTTTTGCGTCATGAATCTATCTTTTGGAAGCATTCCGAAATTAGAAAATGTTCCAGAGGCCACCCTGACCAACCCCGCCATCATCTTATCCAATTCCTTTGAGCGCTCCCGGCGAATATATAATAAGAGTGCTGTAATAACCAACCATGTGGAGATTACTGCTATGAGGAATTTTTTCATTATAATCTCTTCCCTGCAAACACAATAGCGGAAAAATCCCACGCAACGTGTTAGCTATCTTTATATAATTTATCAATTTCATTATATATGCGGTCGTACAAAGCCTTATCTTCAGATTGTCTAAATTCTTCTTTGTATGTCTCGGAAGGGGCAATTATGACATTTACGTTATCAAGACCGACCTTGTAAACCATATAAAATAATTTTTCGATCGATTTATCGCCAATAGCGATACAGCCATCGCTCGTGTATTTCCCATGAATATAAATATCTTTACCGGGATTGACTATATTTTCCCTTTTGCATCTTTCCAGGTCATCCGGATTCGGATATGATATTTTCATTGATAAATGATAGCTGCTGTTTGGGTTCAGGCTGGTTATCCTGTATATCCCTTCGGGTATTTGGCCGTCGCCGCTTATTATTTTCGGCCCCAACCTACCGGAAAACGCGGTCATCTTGAATTCATACAAATCTCTGCGATCCACTACCTTTACAGTTCTTTCTTGCTTGAACACCAGAATATTGATTTTAGTATGACTAAACTCGTTCAATTCCGGCGTTCTTATTGCTATGTCCGCGAGGACTTTCTCGATGCTTCTTTCTCCTGCGATTTTAACGTAGATAGGATGCCATAATGAACGGCCATAAACATATAAAGCTATCGTCCCGGCCGCCAACGTAACGGCAAGTATACTAGTAATTATTCTTTTCATGTAATTTACGGCTAACAATTATTCTATCCAAAATCCACTATATAGCGAATCGCTTTTGATTAATAATTTTTCCTTATTGGTATTTAAATCATATAACCACAGATCTTTCGTCTCCGCGAGAATGAATAGTTCAAAAGCCCTGAGTTTGCTATATATAAGATAGCGTTTATCCGGAGATAGGACAAATCCACGGTTAACGCCTGGATTGAATTTCTTTAATAATATAGGAGTATAGCTATCTGTGTTAACTGAATATATGTTTTTTCTGTCAGCACATAACAGAAGCTTTCCATCATAACTAATTCCAACTGGCTCTAATCCCTTTACGGCAATACTCTTATCCCCAGTTTTAAGAGCTATTTTTACAGTGTTTGAATTAACATCCGAATATAATATTGCATCGTTTGATTGCCAATAACAACCGCGCCCGGAATAATTATCAGCAACTATCCGTTCATCTCTATCATTATCCAGCCCATTGTAATCCTTTATTACTAGTTGATACCTATAGTCTTTGGGCAAGGCCGTCTTGCCTTTGCCCTGTGGTTTAATATACCTTCCAAAAGAAATTTTGCTGCCATCAGGAGAAACAAATAACTGCTTTATATTATCAGAATCCTTTATTTCCAACCAATTCTTGCCATCAATGTCACATTCAAATATGCGACCTTTACCGATTGGCCCGTCATAACCTACAAATACTATTCTGTTTTTAGACCTTAAGTAATTGGGATAAATTACGTTGGATATATCTTTATGAGACTTGATACCTTCTTTTTGGGAAAACAACAATTCATTTTTTTCTGTGCTAAAATCGTATTTAAGAAGGTTTGCTCCGTCTGAGTAAATAAATACACCCCGGGGTGCTTGAACGGTTGAGATATTACCTTCTCCAGCAGCGCATATCAAATCTTGGGCATCGCCTGCGTAGGAAATAGCAGCAAGATTTAAAATTACAAATATAGATATGGCAATCGGAAATATATTTTTCATTTGATCATAAGCTTTATTTTATTATTGAACTTTTTTTTGATATTCTCTCGTGTAAAATAATATAATACAATGCAGTTAATAATTAAAGGAGCGACCCCCACTATCAGTCCCTCTACGGCCTCCTTAAATATAATAATGTATATTGATACAGGAATTCCGACAGCTGATATGATCAATGCGGCTATCCTCGCCCATTGCCTTAATTTTATGATACCGATACCTAGAAAAATAAATAGAATACCCCTTGCTGAATCATACGGAGATAACTCCATGACACTGCTATCTATCGGTCTGATAAAATACTGAAGTATTTCAATATAGACGGCTATTCCCGATATTATCCAGAAAGAACCTATTATTTTTATCCCAAGAGGCTTATTTATATTCATATTCTTTTAGTCTGACGCTCGAGTCTAGCAGTTAAAGTAAAATATTAGACATTTTTCTTCGATTTTATTATTTCTATAACTAATCCAATCAGGGAACCGATTGCAAATAGTGTAATAAAAATAGAAAATACCCACAGAGCGCTCAATAAGGCTAGATGGAATTTGCTAACTGTATCACTAATAAAATCTACTCGGAATACTATACAAATCGCACCAAAGATAAGAAAAGCTGGCAACACTAGCCATCCTGCCCACCAAGGAGTATAAGCAAGATTTGATACATCTCCTGGAAGAAATATAAAGACCGCAGTTCCAATAATGCCTGCCGCGCATCCGCCTTTTAACCAGTACGGCCATCGTGCTGCTAACTGGCGTAACGACAGGGGCGTTCTGTTCAACGGCTGGCTAGAAGCGTTCATTGGCGCCCCTTTAAATTGAAAAGCATGCCGCCGGGAGGAGCAGCAGGATCAACGACCCCGCTCCGTATAGTAACGCGGATAAGCTTTCCTCTCACCGAAACAACGCCTTTCTCGAGCACGACATTCTTTGCTCGCATATATTCAATTACCAACAAATCGGGCTCAGGCCAGCGCATGTTTAGGCCATACGCATTTTCACTTCGTACCGCTCCATACAAATACGCAACAGGTTTCTTCTTGGGCGGCCTTCCGCGCCCAACCACAACAACTTCATACCCGAATGAAGTTGTTGCGCCGCCGTTTGTCTCAATCAGAACTGCGTCTATGTCTCCAGCAGGAGACGTAACGCGGGCGACCTCATCCCCGCTTGGGCCAAAAAACACGCTTAATAAAAGGAGTAGCGCAACCCCGAGAATAACAATAACCGCCGCAATGCTCCCCAAAATCCATTTAAGCGCTCGCAGGATTGCCATAGTTTCTAATATATTTTATACGAATTCGTTTTTTCATGCGCTTTCCATTGCCCTGAAATTAATTATACAGTTTTCGACGATTTATGCATATTTTAGGCGCTATTAACGGCAAATGGGAGCAAGCGCCTGCATATAAAAACAAACTGGCGGAGCGACTTGTTTGGACTCGTTGTACCTCTTCATGAAATAGCCTTTCATCTCCTCCAGCGATTGGAAAGTGGCGGGCGAGTCCGGGAAGAAAGCCTGAAGAGCCTTGCATGCTTCGTTTACAACATTGAGTGAGGCAGCATCTAGGCTTTCAATCAAGATAGGAATGGCAGGCACGAACTTGTATCTGCCAAATTCCTTGAGGGTATAAGACCATTGCCAAGAAGAAATAGGGTACCCCGAGTTGTTCCTGTTTAGGATCTCTAAAGCCTTCTTATTGCCCTTCTTCGCCAAATATTGAGCAACATAATACGCTTCCTGAGTTGTTTCTGATGATAGGCGCTTTACGAGCTCACATTCAATCCTGGGATCATCTAAATTCCAAAGATCGAACGAAATGATATGCACCCGATCAGATTCTTCTTGAGCATGCGACAACTTGGAAAGCACTTCATCCACTTTATCACTAGCGAAAGCACTAAAGGTAGTTGCAATAAGGAAAAAGGTGATTATTACTTGTCTTTTCATTTTGCATTCCGATACGATTGAATCCAGCGGCGGCGGTCTTAAAACAGGACGCCAACGCCGTCCGCTGGAGTGAAATGTTATACCGCCATTTTCAAGGCGGATTGGATTACATTGACACTCTTTCCTGTCTGCATAAATTCAATCACATACAACGGTTCTGGTTCCAGCGATAGGAGTGCGACAACTCTTCCAGTTTGGCCAGCACATTCACCTGCGATCACTCGTACAGAATTACCGAAGCGAAACAATACCCCAGGAATACCATCAGGGGTAATCCATCTCGCTTCCAAATCACGTTGCGCCATCCGATGCCCCCGTGTTTTGATTCCAGCATAACGTCTGAACTCAGCGGCCGCAGCCCGCACAACGCAACAGGTTGAACACATTAATGTGCCTAATTCAAACTGTCGTCCAATTCCCCCTTATGCAGTGCGGCGATAAATGCCGGGTAATCCTTGAGCTGATTTCCGGCACCATACCAGGTGTCTCTCGGCATTGCATCTCCCTTAGTAAAGGCCACAACTAACATGTGAAAGCTGTGCCCGCGTCCACCGCGCTCATAATGTACAACATAATATTCACCATCCGTAACTGCCCAAATGAGGCGCTTGCGCGGGAGAGTAACATCGGTAATGACATCCGTAATCTCCCACTTCTGGCCTGGCTCTGCGAGTCTGCCGCTCTCGTCGGCGCAAAGGGCAACCACTGCGGGAGGCAGATTCTTGGTGGCGCGAATCTCATGGAAGCGCGAGAAATCCTGCAGCGCCTTGCGATGCTCAGCAGAGAGCTTGGTAACCTCCGCATAACAGGGGATCTGAATCGCCAAGGCGGAAACCAGTAAGCACATAACCAGGCTAATCTCTGTTTTTATTTTCATTTATTTTCCCTCGCATAATGTTTAAACCAGGCGGCCGTGACAATCCGCTGTAGTGAATTGTTAAATGTTTTATTTTTATAAAAAAATATCTAGGATCGTGTCTTGTCCTGCTAATATCTTATTCTTTGGGATAATGATCTGTTTTTCACTATATCCCTTTGCGGTAATTGAAATAACCATGGTCTCTGACCCCTGGGCCCCATGTTGTTATTGTCTTAATATTATTTCGATATTTCTTCCCATTTAGAGCGGTCATTTGGACGAAGAATTTGTAATTGTCTTCTTCGGTTTGTACCTGAATGAGGTTTTCTGATCCCCGCCTGGCCGAGAAATTTTCGATAGGATCCCCGGTATGGCTGTCTACGCATTTTCCTTTGAATATGGCCTCGCCCGCCCCCTTCCATGTGCTCATAGGTATTTCAAAAGCATGGCATGGTGAAAGCAAAACTACCATAAAAACAATGGCTAACAGCGCTATTTTATTCATTTCCCCTTCAAGTACGGCTGTTGTGCCAAAGCCGTTTCATAGTCGGAGCGCCTGAAGAATGGCCACACATCCACATCTCCCCCTGACCCTCTGTCGTTAATTCTGTTGCGAAGTCTCCCGACAATTCCAAGCGTGATGATTGACAGAATCGCCCAGGGTGTTTCTCTGAGTCCTGTTCTTATGGGCCATTTATATTCCAGATTGGTTTTCAGAAAGAGGATGTACCGCGCGGCGATGGGTTTGTGCTTCGGCTTAATTGCCCACTTCCCAGTCAATCTGTGCTCATGTAAATCATCGTAGAGAGGCCATGCGCCACAGAAGAACACCTCGTTCACTGCGGCGTCATTGCTTTTCCGGAGGCGGTCGTCAAATTGATAATTTGTGATTTGTCCCGCCATGAGGTGCCGGAAGTTCTCGGCAAGAATATTTCTGGCTACTTGATCAACCATTTTCATCTCTTCCCTTTTTCCGACTTATTTTGCTTTATTATTCTAGTATATCTTTTGGGAGGATACTTTTTCTCGTAATTCCCAAATCCATACCCTTTAATGAATGCTCCACAGAAGGGACAGTAATATAAATGTGCAAATCTATCGATTGTCCAATCTGTCTCGTCAATAGTCAAACCGTGTTCATACGAATATTGTATTGAGTCCTCGTCATAGAACTCCTTGAATCTTTCACAGCAGAAATTAGTAGGTTTTTTATAACTTAATCTTCTCATAAAAAAGTCCTAATGTAGGTCGATCCCGTGCAATGTGTTGTTCCATGTCAGTCATTTTCCCCACATTTTTCCAGGATGCTTTATCTTGCAATGATAGCAGCCGCTAAGCTTGTTATCTATACTGTACCATTCATGATAACCACCGGCAGCCTCGCAGTCTTCCCCTTTATCGGCTATCCCGATATCAATTAGGAACAACGGGAGATGCATTCTTAACCATGTTCGCCAACGATAGGGGCCTCTCTTGGTTTCTGGCATTTATTTTTTCCTTTAACTAATACACGAAATGCACACCTCGGCGGACAGCGGAGCCGATTTACTGCAAGTAACGACTAAACCAAGGGTTTTGCCTTCTTAACTCTACGCTCGAATTCGTCAAGACAACTACTAAGGAATTCTCGTAAGCATTTAACGGAACAGAACATGAGATTAAAAAGCCCACCTTCTACGTCGCATGTGATGTCGAAGTGCACAAAGGTATTCCGATGGTCGCCTTCACCTGAATCATGTGCTCCATGCCATACAAAGGACAAATTGCCCTTTAGCCCTTTGGTTGGTCCTGAGTATGCGTTCCGGCCTACCTTAGCGAGCGCGCCGCCGCTTAGTATGGCCATTGAGTGCGGCTCCATCACTTTCCGCTTCTTGCACCATAGACAGATTGCCTCCCGAGGATAGTGAGCGTTACGCTTCTCAATGACTGGTATCGCAGATCGTTTCTTCATAGGGTTAACATATAATATGCGAATTCGTTTTTTCATACACTTTCCACTGCCCTGAGATTAATTATACCACTAAAATATCACCTAATAGGCTTTTTTCAACTATACAGGAACTATACGGTTTCATACATTATTAGGCGCTATTAACGACGAACAGAGGCAAATGCGCCAATATAACAACAAACGCAACCCTCCGAACTGCGAAAGGTTGCGTCATAAGTGCTTATTATCCAATACAATATAAAAACAAATGGCGGAGAGTGGAGGATTCGAACCTCCGATCGTCTTACGACGATAACGGTTTTCGAGACCGCCGCATTCGACCACTCTGCCAACTCTCCGCGAACTCAATTTTGGTAGTAGTGAAG
>Ga0265297_10006342_pt1 | contig 17287 bp, 23 predicted proteins | sample Munlanlwell13791_FD_192502 | JGI IMG/M metagenome (GOLD analysis project Ga0265297, IMG submission 192502) | Leachate microbial communities from a municipal landfill in Southern Ontario, Canada - Leachate well 137-91 | ecosystem: Engineered > Solid waste > Landfill > Unclassified | place...
CCATTTTTAGGTTTGGCCGATCCCAAATAAAGATTACCGATATGAAAAGTGATCGATTCGCCCTCTTTATAAATGTAATTACCCTTTGTGTCGGTAATACCGCTTTGCGTAGCACTTTCAAATTCCAATCCGGACACCGGAGAATCAATAAAGGTTGCTGTAGATATGCCCGTTGCCGGATCAACCGTTCCTCCGCTTCCGCCGCCGCATCCTGCTAAAATCAGTGCGGTTAATGCCAATGATATAAGTCCAATTGCTTGACGCATAATGACCCCTTTTATGAAAGTTTATCCGTTATGGTAAACTACGTTTATGAATTTTTGATGAAAAAGGAAAATGGGTGCATCTATTAATCATCGACGACAACGAAGAGTTGCTCTATGGACTTCAACAGCTCCTGAAAGATGCGCACTATCGTGTCGATATCGCTACGACGCTCTGCGAAGGGGCAGCCAGTATCGATCAAAAAAAATATGATTTGATTTTACTAGACTGGATGCTCCCCGATGGAAGCGGAATTGATCTGCTGGTACGGTTACGCCATGAAAAGATAACCACACCCATCCTCCTTTTTTCATCCAAAAAAGAGGTAGAAGACAAAGTCGAAGCGCTGGACGGCGGAGCGGATGATTATTTGGAAAAACCTTTTTCGAATATTGAACTCTTAGCCCGGATTCGGGCACTTTTACGTCGTGAAAGCAGTCAAAAGCAAAGCTTTGTAAAGCTTGGAAAACTAAAAATTGATTTTTCTTCGCGAAGTGTACTCGTGGATGATGAACCGGCAAAGCTCTCTGCCAAGGAGTTTGAATTGCTGGAATTGCTCATCCTCAATGCCAACACCGTACTCACCCGCTATCAAATATCCGAGCATTTAAGCCGTGATTTTGACCATCTTAGTGCTAGCAATATCGTCGATGCCCACATTAAAAATCTGCGTAAAAAACTTGATGCGGATGAGCTGATACAAACGGTTCGAGGTGTTGGGTATATGATTGCCCGCTAAAATGACCTAAAATGAAATAATGCAATAGTCCCTTTTCCTTCCCCTTCACTGCGAAGGTATAAGTCCCCTTTGAGTAACAGTGCGATTCGCTTGCTGATTGCTAGACCCAATCCGCTCCCTTCCAACGTATTTTGATCTTTCGTTCGCACCTGATAAAAATCATCAAACAAATCTGCCAACGCTTCATGCCGTATTCCGCGCCCGCTGTCTTTTACCTCCAAAACAAAAAGCTCTTCATGATAGTGAAGCTGCACATCAATAAACCCATGCTCGGTAAATTTGATCGCGTTGGAGAGCAGATTGATAACAACTTGTCCTAAAAGACGTGGATCACTCCTGAATTCTCCTTCAAACGGCTCAAACAGTGTTCTAATCTTCAACCCTTTGTCTTCGGCTAACGGGGAGACAAGATCCAATGCATTTTGGATAAGGACAGCTGGCTCACAGAGTGTAATATGCGGTTCCATTTTCCCGGATTCCACTTTGGCTAAATCCAAAATATTATTAATAACACCCAATAGATGATGGGCAGAGTTTTCGATTTTATCCAGCGTTTCACATACGAAAACGGGAGTATTTGGCTGTGTAATCAGATACTGGGTCAGGCTTAAAATTGAACCAAGCGGGGTTCGTAATTCGTGAGACATAGCCGATAAAAAAGCGGATTTTGCCTGCAAAGCCGCTTGAGTTTTTCCGAGTAATTCCAAGCGTTTAATATTCACCAAAGTAGTAAACATGAGGGCATTGAACGAATGGGCCATAATCCCAACTTCATCAAATCCTGTTTCGGCAACGGTCTGCGTGTAATCTCCCGTCGTAGAAATTTTCATGGCCGTATCGGAGAGTTCTTTAAGAGGCTTAACGATATGGCGTACGATAAACCAGACTAAAAATGCAATCAGAACCAGTCCAATGCCAAACGCACTTAAAAAAATGGTTTGAAAATGGTACAACAAAGCAAGCGCTTCATTTTTTGGCATCGCATAGTGCAATATCCATCCCTCCAATACTCCGCTGAGCATAATAGTGTCATACAGATACTCATGGAGATCAAAAGCGGAAGGGGCGTTTTGGTAAACACTCGACAGTGATGCAGGGGGAGTTAGCCAACGGTGCAAATTTTGATTGCTTTTCAATTGATACGTAAAATTTTTTAATGGGTATGACATCACCAGATACCCTAGAAGCTCTTGCGTATAAAAAGAACCGTATATAGGGGTAAAAAGGTAAAGTTCTTGCCCAAAAAAGAGATACGATTTCCCCTTCCCGACCGCATCGCCAATAGCCTTTGCTTCTGTGAACGTTGTATTGATTTTAACGGATTTCGAGGCAGCAGGGATGGTGTTGTCGGGTGCAATCATAAATAAAGCAATCGATTCTCCCAAATCATCCGCTTTTTGTTCCAATACACTTGTAATACGTCGATCCATATCTCTGGCAACCATATCATCCATAACTTCAAGATGCGATAAAAAAAGGATCTCTTTTTGCAATCTGTCCGTATGCGATTTCAGATCATCCGCCATCAATACAGACTGGGCATGGAGAATATCTTGCTCTTTTTTGAGCATCAACTCCGATTCATGTCCCCATAAATATGAGAGTAAAGCAATAATAATGATCGCAATACCGCCAAAAAGTGCAAGAAAAAGTTTATAAACGATCGGCAAGGATTCCCATCGGTGCTGCATCGCTTACTCTTTTACCCAAAAAAGTATTTTTAGATGATATTTCTGAGCGATTTCTTCCTCTACGTAACCCAAAGCATTATCTACTTTTGATAAAAACTCTGCCACTGCTTCTTGAGATTTGAATACTTTTGGTGCCCGATGTCCGAGGTAATGGGCTTGAAGCCAAGCGTATGCCAACGTGTCCCGATCCTCGTATAAAACATCCTGCTCAAACTTATACCGCAACGGATTATCAATGCCTAAATTTAGTAGTATGATTTTTTGGTTCCCTACCCTAAATCGTTTGGCTAAATACAATGCCCGTATATCATCGATTTCCAGTGAGTTGACTCTAAAATTTCCCCCCGCAGCAACAACAAGCGATTGGGCTTCTAGATGCAGTAATCCACCGCATATCAGGCAAAAAAAGAGTATTTTTCTCATCTCCTTCACCTAAAAAAGAACCGATAATGAAAAAAGCCAACGGTTGAGAAGAGACTCTTGATGTACTTCAAATTCCCCTTTTAAGGCAACATTATTCAAAGGTCGATAGGTATATCCCACGAGAGCACTGCCGTCATGCGTTTGGAGAATAGGAGCTTTTTCAACTTCTGTTCGGAAAATCAGATCGTGTTTTGCTCTAAAATGCCATACTCCCTGAGCATAGACGTCGTACGACATTTTGCTCTCTTCCACATCCTCTCGCACAATCGATTCAAAAAGAAAATTCCACTCTTTATAGTCCATCTTCACTGCGGCAAGAAGATAAAACGCTTCATGCAGTGGTTTGTATCGAAAATAGCCACCACCAAAACGCCATAACTTCGCCTGATCTTTGATATCGTACGCAACGGCATAATGTCGATCGATATTAAAATTGTTATACCCGTTATCGAGATCATTATTGTGTTGTACTGTTATTGAAACACGATTGTCCAAACCGGGAGTTTGACGCGATTCGTAATGGAACCCAGTCGTTAATTTCGGAAAAAAATCACTTGTGAGCCGTGGACTGGAGGTGGTGTCGCGCAGTACGTTGATGGGCATTTGATTCCAAAAACCGACATCGGAATTAAATTTTCCGAATCGTAACCGCTCGTTACTTCCAAAATAATAGTCTCCATAGAGCCGTTCTGCATGAAATGTTGTGCTGCTACTCTCATCGGGGTGGCTGCCTGTCTCTTTTTTATAGACATCCGCCACTTCAAATTCTGCTAAAAAATCAAAATTATCAAACTCACCGTACGCCAACAGCGCCATGTCATCGATATCAATGGTGTGGCTATTTTTTTCCGCAACATAGACGGATGAAACATACCCTCCGATCATGAGAGGGGAATCTGCTACTTGCCATCCATCACCGAAGGTATACTCTTCAGCATCCACCGCAGTCCCTGCCACCATCAATAAAAGTATTAGTTTAGTCACATTATTCATACCGGTATTATATACTGAATTGACAGAAGCAATGACACGTTATTTGTCGATGCTTTGACTAAAATTAATCCCTAAAGAAAAAATTTCCTTTGTGGAAATTTGAAAGTTTGGCAGGGTACAATATCCGCACTCAATACAAAAAAACACAAGGAAATCATATGCCAACAATTAACAAGTACGTTGATATTGACACTGTAGAAAGAGAAGCCAAAAAAGATCTTATCGATCGTCACTCACCGTTTATCACTATTTCTGGTGACGCAACAAAAGGTGAAATGCTTGCAGTCAATGTAAAAATGGGTCAAGAATATACTCATCCGGATGATTTTGATCACTACATCGAAAGTATTACACTTTTCAATGGTGAAACAAAATTAGCAATGGCTACATTCGTACCAGGAACGCTTGGAAATGAAAAATCTCATGCTGAAGTAACTTTCAACATTCGCCCAATGGGTAAAAAATTGACTCTTGTTGCTCACGGTTACTGTACAAAACACGGTGTATGGGAATCAACTCCTGTTATCGTAGAAGTTGCAGAAGCTTCATCATGCTGCGGCGGCGGACACTGCTCATAATCACTCTACTTGACCTTTAGCGGGTCAAGATTTTATCTTTTTTCTCTACTTTTTCCCCATATATCTTCATGTCACTTAGAAATTTATTTGTTTTGTCTCGAAAGATAGTTATAAACGCCTGTCCCCACAATCAGCAGTGTGACCCCTATGATCAGGTAAAATGCATTGATTATTTTACTGTAATCATCCAATACTATTTTAAATACGGCCATCAGCGATTCGATTGAGAGGGCGATGATAATAGAAGTGAGAAATTTACCGAGTGTTTTACTCTGCATTTCAAGACCGTAATCAAGGGTTTTAAATAAGACATCATTTTCGATCATCGTCTTAGCTAAATCATAGATAGCAAGCCCTATTGTAATGGAGATAATCGACGTAAATATTTTATGCATTACTTCATTTTGAGTGGGATGAAAAAAGAGAATACCACCAAAAATATAGGCTCCATAAAGAATCAAAAATACCGAAACTACCCCCAGCAGCAAGCCGCCGCATCCCATTACGACTTTATTAACCTTCTCTAGCGCGCTGTTATGCTCGATCAGACGAAGTTCTTCGAGCAGTTTTAACATATCAAAATCAGCAACAAGATAAAAATCTTCCTCTTGTTTGACAACGGTCAGAGTGGGACGTCCAGTCATATGATGCAAGTAAGGGTTACTAACATGGATAGGCTCATCCGCAAAACTGACCCACTTAAAATAAAAAGATTTATCGGCACCTTGACGAGTTTCATCTTCTTCTTTTCTCCCGAAACTGGATGTAGATTGAACAAATGAAGGAGAAACGGCATAAATAACTTCAGCCGCTTTTTCAAACTCAAAAAACCGTTTCATATCTTGTGCATTTAATGAGGTAGGATGAAATTTTTCCAAAGTGTTACGAAGATAAAACTGTGTACTATTTTTGTGTTCAGTATAGATAGTGATAATTCGCTTCATTGAAAACTCCTCTCTACGAGTTTACGTTTAATTTTTATCACTCTTTGAATTAAAATCGATATTCAAAAGTAAAATAATTCATTATTTTTTGGGAAACTTTATAATTATAAGATTATGATTTATTATAATTTAAAGGAGGACTCCATGAAATTTGAATTAATGAATCTGCCTTATGCGCAAACAGCACTCGAACCTCACCTCTCTGCTGAAACACTCTCATACCATTACGGCAAACATCATGCCGGATACGTAAACAAGCTTAACGCTTTGATTGAGGGGACACAGTATGCGGATAAATCTCTTGAAGATATTATCACGCAAGCTGACGGTTCCATTTTCAACAATGCCGCTCAGGTTTTTAATCACGATTTTTATTGGTATGGGCTTTCACCCGTTCCAACTACTACTTCTCTCAAACTCTTGAATCAGATAAGGCAAGATTTTGGCTCTTTAGCGCAATTGAAAGAGGCATTTTTGAGTGCAGCTTCCGGTTTTTTTGGATCAGGATGGATTTGGCTGATTCTCAGTGACAATGGAAATCTCGCAATCGAAACAACCTCCAATGCAGACACGCCGCTACGCCACGGACATATACCGCTGTTAACATGCGATGTCTGGGAACATGCCTATTACATCGACTACCGCAACGCAAGACCGGACTATCTGGAAAGCTGGTGGGAGCTGGTTAACTGGGAATTCGTATCGGACAACCTTGCACATGCTGCAGATACGAGCTCTTAAGAGAGCTCTTTATCTCTTTTTAACGCCCTTTTTCTTATACTCTTTTTTATGAACTCTTATCAAAATCTTTCCTTACTGGAAAACCTTTATCGGCTCAAATCACTTGGATTTAATTATGTGGACCCTATAAAGCCCAACAAAACCCAAACACAGACGTCATCCCTCCCTGATTCGTATGAAACATTAAATACGACAATCAAGGGATGTCATCTGTGTGACTTAAGCAAATCTCGGACCCAAAGTATGAGCGGATTTGGAAGCATCCATCCAAAAATTCTTTTCTTGGACGCTTTTGTATCGAGTGCAGAGGATGAGTCCAACAGCTATTATGCAGGTCGTTCAGGCACAATGCTGCGTGATATGATTGAAAAAGTTCTCAATATTGCGGTGGAAGAGGTCTATATCACCCATGCTGTAAAATGTAAGCCGTTTGGTTTTCAGCAACCCTCCTCCAGTGAATGCAACAGCTGTTCACCCTTCTTGCACAAACAGCTCGAAATACTCGCTCCAAAGCTTATCGTTACTCTGGGAGAAGAGGCTTACCGTCTTTTGACGCATGACGAAAGTGACTATGAGCGTGTGCGAGGGCAGCTGGTCCCGTTTGGAAATATTCCTATCATTCCGATGTACCACCCCACGTTTCTGGTTCGAAATCCCTCGTTCAAAAAAGAGACAATGCGCGATTTGCAAACCATTAAAGAAGCTCTAAAATGAAGATTTTTGTTTTATTTTTCACTCTTTTTATCTCTTTGTGGGGGCAGCCGGTTCAAATCAATTCTCACTCTGGCGAAAAGCTAAAAATCGCTCTTTTAGTTTCTCCCTCTGTCGTGGGTCGTTATGGTCAATCAACGTATAATGTAGCCCTTGCAACCCTTATGGCTTCACGTTTACCTTTTGAACTGGCATTGTATGAGATGGGTGACGAATCTGAAATTTCAATAGCACAAGCCGTTGAAAAAATAACCCGCGACAAGATGGACGCTATCTTGGCGCCGTTAACGTTGGGCGGCGTCAAAAATTTACTTCGGATACAAACCAATAAAATAATTTTTATCCCTACTGTTCACAAACGCGATATTGGTGTATCCCCTGCAAACATTATCTTTGGTGCTATCGATTATCAAACACAAATCGAAGCCCTTACCCCCTATATGGCAGGCTCATTGGCTATTTTTTATGATGAATCCCCTGTTGGCTTAAGCCTTAGCCGCTTTACACAAACCATCGCATCTGAAGCCAAAAAACCTGCTTCAATGTACTCTGTTGATACCGAGGGTTCCAACATTGTCAAATACTTGGGAAAACCCGCCGCTTTTTCCAAAAAAAGTATCATCATCCACCTGCCGGTTGTCAAATCCTCTATGCTCGCAGCGCATCTCACCTTTACTGGAGCACATGAGCACAATATCCTCTCCGCGCAAATCAACTTTGATCCGACACTCATCACCCTAACGCAGTATAAAGACAGAAAAAATATGATTATTGCCAACTCAATTATCGAGCAAGTTCCCTCTATTTATGAAATCAATGCCTTGATGAATAACGATCTTACTTTTGATTGGATTAACTACACCACAAGTGTCGGAACGGATTATCTAATTTCTTATCTTAATGGAACTGAGCGCTTATACACGATGCGTCTTATTGATTCGCAGGTCATATATCCCGTTGAGCTCATGAGACCCAAAGAGCTCGGATTTGAACCGTTGACAGGTAAATAGTTCACCATGATAAAAACGATTGAAATCTTTAGCCATCTTTCCCCAAAGCAACTGCAACAGCTCGAACATATTTCACTCATGCGACACTATGAAGCTAATGAAATACTCTTTTACCAAGGAGATGCGAGCGAGTATTTTCATTTTCTGCTCCAAGGTGAAATTTCAGTTTATAAATCCAATGATACAGAAACGCTCGAGGTGCATCGTTTTCGTGCCCCCTCGATGATCGCTGAAGTAGCCACACTCAAGTCTCTCCCTTTCCCTGCCAGTGCAGAAGCATTGAGCCCTTGTACGATTTTAAAAATAGCAAAAGTCCCCTTTGTTGATCTGCTTCACAACGATGCGGGTCTTGGTATCTCCATGATGACCTCGCTTATGAATAAAATAGGGACACTTGAACGGACGATAGAACAGCTTAGCGCACCCGACACGATGAGTAAAATTGTTCGTCTTATGATAGAGCACCCTCACCTTTTTAGTGAACTAAAAGGGACGCAAATTGCTAAAAAACTCTCCATATCCCCCGAAACACTTTCAAGAAATCTCAGTAAACTCAAAAAAGAGAACCTTATTTCCCATCAACCGCACAAATATTTTGAAATCCTAGATAGAACAGAACTGGAAAAGTATTTTTAAGGATAATTATTATTATTTAAGAGTAGTCGGACTATACTCTTTCCAATTATTTCCAAGGAGTTTCAAATGGCAAAACGTGGAATATCAATCCTAAAAGGGATCGAAGCGCAAGCAGTTATCGAGATACTTAACAAAGCTTATTGTGATGAATGGCTCGCCTATTATCAGTATTTTATTGAGGCTAAGGTCGCGAAAGGGCTTATGAAAGATGCGGTTATTGCTGAATTGACGCTCCATGCTGCGGATGAATTACGACATGCTACTATGATTAGCGGACGGATTATTCAGCTTGGAGGAACTCCTATTTTACACCCGGGAGAGTGGTTAAAGCATTCCAACTGTAGCTATGATGCCCCTACCAATCCTGATGTACGCGCGATTTTAGATCAAGCAATTGCAGGTGAACAGTGCGCAATCAGTACCTATTCCAATATGCTAGACATTGTTAGAGAAAAAGATATCGTTACCTATGATTTAGTATCTCAAATTTTGGCAGATGAAGTGGAACACGAAGAGGATTTACAATCTCTGTTTGATGATATTGAAGAGTTTATTTCACAGTTTAAGCAATGAAAAAAATAGTCTTTATTTTTCTCCTCACCTGCACTTTTTTGAGTGGGGCGGATATTTTCAAATTGCTTCAGGCAGTCGATCGCAATGATACAAAAGCCTTTGCTTCGATGGTTATGACCACAGAAGATGCCAATACCGCACGTTCGGATAACAACAAAACCATTCTCATGTACGCATCATGGGTTGGAAACAGTGATGCAGTCAAACATTTGGTAAATTTTGGAGCAAATATCAATGCCCAAGACGTATCCAACGCCACCGCCTTGCATTTGGCCATTTGGAAAGATCACACGGATATAGCACTCTATTTACTAGAGCACGGGGCATCCGCTTCGTCAATGAGCAGTGATGGTATGACCCCCAGTGATATTGCCCTGCTTCGCTCAAATACCAAAGTCATTGAAGCAATCAATCAGGCAAAACCGAAACTCAAAAGTCTATTCTGAGAGTCCTAACAAAAAGACTCTCTCTTCGTCTGGAATCAGTGCAATGTTACCCTCATGCGTCAAATGAACCAGCTGTATTTCCATTTCAAAGATTTTTTCATCTTTACGGTAAATACTCTGAATCAGAGTGAATGAAGCATTTTTCATACTTTTCAACGCCGTTTTAACCTCTAATACGTCCCCAAACTTAGCACTTTTTAAATAATCTGCTTTGATATGTTTTGCCACAAAATGACCGCTAGAGGTGATGGGAGAGCGACCCGTATCAAAAAAAAGCTGACTGCGCGCACGCTCACAAAAATTGAGATAATTAGAATGATAGACAACTCCGCCGACATCTGTATCTTCATAATACACCCTAATAGTCATAAAATTCCCTGTTTATTGATATTTCAGAGTGTTATACTCATATTTTAGATAGAGATATCAATCTAATAGATAAACTAAGTATACTATTAAATTTTCAATCATCCTAAGCTTGTTTTCTAAAATATCAATAGTTCTGAACTCAAATTATGGGCAAAGACTTTTTTTTGGACGAATGAGCATTTTTATTGGTAGAGTTCTTTTTCACGGGCGATTAGTATATCGGCAAGGAAAAAATAGGCTTCTGCCCATGCATCCAATATCTCCGGGGTAGCTGCTTCCCCCAATACTTTGGCTATCGCCTCGAGAAGTGCACTTCCGACGATCGGATAATGTTCCGGTTTGACAGAAGTACGGACATGGGTTTGTGCCATTTTCTCTACGGCTTTGCTCAATACTGACAGATTGTCGATATTGCTGGCATAAGCAACAACGGCTGCAGCTAGTTTTTTATGCTGATCGGGTTCGGCATTTTTGAACAACTCTTTTAGCTCAGGATTTTTTGAAAATAAAATCTCATACATTGTAGCGGTAATGGATTGGGCATGTTCAGCCACTACCCCAGCCGTTGCTTTGACAAGTTCGATCGATTTAGGTGAAAGGGACATAGTGTACTCCAAATAAAAATAAGATACCTAAGTATAAAGAAGATAGAGCATTTAAGAGTCAAAAGTATGATTAATAATTAATCAGTTTAGAAAATCATCTCCCACTCTTCATCCTCTCGAGGATTTCACCCAATTTATCATTGCGTAATTGAATGAGTCGATCGATTTCTTCGTAATCAAAATTTCCAGTATACGCCATATCAAAAATCCGTAGCAGTGCAGCGCGGCAACAGCTCTTTTCACACTCGGTGACAAGCTTTTTGGCTTTTTTGTAGGGAAGTGAAGTTTCTTGAAAAGTTTTGATGGCATCGGCGACACTTTTGCCGCCGCATTCACAGATTTCGGTAGCTAAAACTTCTTCTTTGGTAGGCATGAGAGCCTCCTTTACAGAGAGTGCTCTGCTTTATAGGCATTTGCTTTTTCGACGGCAATGTAAAGTTTTTCAGCCAATTCCGGCATTTTAACATGGTTTGTCCAAACGGTATCTTCGACAATATCGTGAATCTCAGAGGCGATTTCGATTGCCAAGCGTTTGAGTTTTGCCAACTCTTTTTTGTGTTCTACTTCGGTCATATCTGACATAATGAATCCTTTTTTTAAGTTTAAATGCAAATTTTGTTCATAATGAAAATGCGTATATGTTTTCAAATTTGACAGCATTTGTTTTTCCGTATGACATGTGGAGAAACGTCCCTTTTTGTTGAAAGTGGTATTTCTCGTACAATTCAACCGCTTTGGAATTCCCCATTGGAACATCGGCGAGCACTTTTTTCAATCCTCGAAAATACAAAACACCCTGCATCATTTTCTCTGCTTCTTCTTCAAATCCTTCACGACATTGCCATGGACCTAAATATACACCGCGTGCATTGATGACACTGGAGTGTTGAAACGAATTTGGGAGAGCAAATTTCAACGAACTGTTGCGTTCCATCTCATCGAGCATAAAGCTCATACGATCTTCACCGAATGTCTCAAAATCAAGCTTACGAATCATCGCATCAAAATTTCCGCCGTCAAGCTCTTTTGCCTGTGCATTGGTAAAACTAAACGGGGGGACTTTGCCGACATTCAGATATCGCCCTACTTCCATAACCGCTTTAAAACCGCTCTGTTCGAAAAAAGTTTGTAGATGCGGATTGACCTGCAAATACAGCGATGGGTGTTCTTCTTTTAAAACACCAAAAAGGGTATTAAAAAGCCGTCGTCCGATCCCTTGCTTTTGATGGGTGGGTTTGACCATGAAATATTTGATCATCGCCGAGGATTCAAACTCGATTGCCATCACAGCACCTACTAGCACCCCCTCATCGTAGGCACCGTAGCACAAATGCGGGGCGTGCATCATCATGAGTTTGACATGATAGCCATCCAGTAGCCAGCCTGTCTCTTCGGCAATTTTAATCAATTCAGGAACATCGACAAACTTCAACCACCCTATATACATGCTGCGTCCTGATAGAGAGATTTAAGCTCGAACAGATCCAGAACCCGCTTACGTGAGGTAACGATCTCTCGGATTTTTGGGAGAAGATCACTTAAGATGCTATTATCCGCACTGATTCCCATCCGTTTTAGATGGTAGCGGATCGTTGCGCTTCCGGAGTGCTTACCGATAGGATACGAACTTTCCAATCCTACTTCACACGGTTCATACGGTTCATACGCATGAGAATCTTTCATCATACCGCTTGCGTGAATGCCGCTCTCGTGGGCGAAGATATGTTCACCCACGATAGGGGCATTGGTGGCAAGTGTCATGTTAGCGGCACTTGCCACCGTTCCAACCAGATTTCGAATCAAGAGAGGGTCGATGGGGCGTGCCTCACCGTAAAGATGTTTCAATGCCATGAGTATCTGTTCAAACGAAGCATTACCCGCTCTCTCACCTAAACCTATGACCGTAGTATTCATACTAATTGCCCCTGCATCAATTCCGCTGAGGGCATTGGCATTCGCGAGTCCAAAATCGTTGTGCGTGTGCATTTCAATCGGGAGGAGATTTAAGCTCGTCAGCGATTTGATCACTTGGAATGTTTGCGTTGGGGTCATAATACCGATCGTATCGCAATAGCGAAAACGGTTCGCTCCGCATTCACGTGAGAGTTCCATCACATCACGAATAAATTCAAAACTGCCGCGTGAGCTGTCTTCACCGCCGATACAGACGAACAGTCCTTCGCGAGTGGCAGCCGTAACAACTCGTTCGAGTTCGTGTAATACTTTGATTTTACTTCCGCCGAATTTGACATCGATCAAAAGATCCGAAATGGGAATCGAAAGGTCAACCGCTTTTACACCACACGAAAGCGATGCATCCAAATCTTCCATTTTCATCCGATTCCATGTCATCATTCGAGCACGTAACCCTAGAGTTAGAAGTGTTTTTATGTCGTCACGCTCTTTGACACCCATTGCCGCAATACCGATTTCGAGTTCATCCGCTCCACATGCATCCAGTAATGTTGCGATACGGATTTTTTCCTCGGTATTGAATGCGACGTAAGCGGCTTGCTCCCCGTCGCGCAATGTGGTGTCATTAATGAGTGCCATGATCTTAATTCACTTCCGCGTTTTCATCCACACCGAAATATTTTCGTGATGCTTTGAGCACCGAAATCTCGATCGGCTCATACGCATAGCTTTGATCTGCAACTATTCCCGCCGCTTTTAGATCCTCTTGAGGGCATCCGCCGATTTTTGCGGTCAGAACCATCTGTACGTCTTTGAGCTTCTCTAAAATCGGAGCGAGCGGATTCGTGCCATCAGGACCTGCACAATATTCCGCATCCACTTTACGGTGATGGATAAATCGGATACCTTTGTCGCCTGCTTCATAGATCAAGAACTCTTTGACACTTCCGAAGTGCATGTTAATCATCCCCTCGCCCGCAGTGGTCACCGCAACGAGGATCGTCACACCGTTGGAGCTGAGTTCTTCTTTCTCTTTTCGGACACGATCGTTTGCACGGTCGAGGAAGAATCGGAATTCTTCGATCTTCGCTTGTGCTTCTTGACGTGCTTCGAGATCGTATTTGATTTGTAGTTCATCAAAACTTAACCCTGCAAACGTATCTTTCGTAAACTCTCCGCCGCGGTCTTCACCGATAAGCCCTACGGCATCCGCACGGCATTGACGGCAGTGCTGCATAAGCTTCATATCATGACCGCACGCTTCTTGGGCTGCCATTTGCTCTTGGTCGGTCGCACTGGGTACGCCATCAAGGGCAAATTTTGTTCCGAATTCCGGTTCAGAAAGGATTGGCATGATGTTGTGCAAAAATACCCCAATCTCTTTGAGTTTACGTGATACTTCCGGCAGATGCTGATCATTAATACCTGGAATCAAAACGGAATTTGCTTTGATCAAAATTCCTTTTTCAACACATTTACGCATCCCTTCGAGCTGATTTTCGAGAAGAATTTGCGCAGCTTCTTTTCCATAGATACGTTTGTTATTATGAAAAATCCACGGATAAATCAAACTACCGATCTCACCCGTCTCATCAACGCTATTGATGGTAACCGTAATATGATCGATGTTGTATTCGACCATCTCATCGATGAAGTTTGGCAATTCCAACCCGTTTGTAGAGAGACAAAGTTTCAGATCAGGGGCAAATTCGCGCACCATACCAAACGTTTCGAATGTCTTTTTAGGATTCGCCAGCGCATCGCCGGGACCTGCAATCCCCAGAACGCTCATACGCTGTACTTCTCCGCCTACGAACATCACTTTTTTCGCAGCTTCCACAGGCGAGAGACGCTCCGAGGTTACACCTGGGCGAGATTCGTTCGAACAGTCATATTTACGATTACAGTAATTGCATTGGATATTACACGCAGGGGCAACGGCAACGTGAATACGGGCATAGTGGTGGTGGGCACCTTCTGAATAGCATGGATGATTGTGGATCTTTTCCTTAATATCATCGGGCATAAAAGCTTCGGTTCCAGTTGATGAACAGCTCATAGTATCTCCTTGTTATTATCATTTTTCAATGATCTTGCCTCATCCGGTGCCAATCATTATCTAAAACCCAGTTATGCAAATAGCGTTCTTATCGATTACGAAGAAATCGTGCCTCAATCGTGACAATTTTGTATTTATCCGAACAATGCCATTGTCATATTTTTAAAACTCTATAGATAATGTATGCAAGAACAAGAGTTGCAATAGTTAGGTCAATACAAGGAGCTGACAATGATCGTTGCTATACCGATAGATGCATTCAAGCGTGTCTACCACTACAATCCATGTAGCGCAACGATGTTCGCACTGTATGAACTTACCGGAGAACGCAACGACATTCGCTATCGGCATATAGAATCCAAACTTAATCCTTGGAAGAAATGTGAAGGCGAGATGGTGTGCGATCCAAAGATGAAGGAAAGCAACTGTGACAGTGAAAAGAGTCGTGACCCTCATCATATCAGTGAGCATTACGCACTTTTGGAAGTGATCGGTAAATGTGATTATCTCATCACGGGTCAATATTGTCTCAATACTTTTTATGCGATGCGCAACGTCGGGATAAAAATTCATAAGATTCCTCCCTTTATGAAAACGATACACGAAGCAATGAACCATTTTATTATAGGAGTCGAAATTGCAGATAATCTACAACACATCCACGCTGTTTCTTGAAGATATGCCACTTGATGTCGGTTATGCTTCTGAAAAAGTGAACCTCAAAAATCACTCAGATGAGACGTTTACCATCGGCGGACAAAACGGATTTACACAACTCCTTATTAGTGCACCATTTATTGATGAAGCGCTTATTTCTCAGTTATATGAGCTGGATACCTTACTAAGCCTCAATGCAATGCAAGGTATTACAAAAGCTCTTGTCGTAGCCAATTCTAAACATAAATTGCCTGCACTCGAAGAGTGGTTCAGTGGATATGATTATGATGAGGCATACGGGGATTATTACGGTGTTCGACTTTCCAATAAAGAACTTGCCAAGACTCTTGTTATTATTTCAAAAGACGGTGCCGTTTTCTACCATGAAATACTAAGTGATCTAAACGCTCCATTTAGTATTGACAAAGCACTTGCAAAGATAGTCGCTGCCAATAGCTGTTATACAGGCAAAGGGTGTCATTAAAGTCAATTGTATAAAATCCGATATTCGGATATAATACATTCATGAGAGGCTTATCATGACAACACAAGAAATACAACAACTTCTTAACATTGCTGATAGTACATTAAGTGATTGGGAAAACAGCCCTAAGCGGAAAAATCTTGTACGATTACTCCGTGCACTAAAAAGTGATGACGTTGTAAACATCATCAATGCTAAAAATCCTCATCCAAAATACAGTGAACATACCCGCACCATACGCCTCAACAAAAAATTATTCACCAAAGATTTGTTTTGGTCACGTCAAGACGGATCAATGATTGATATTAAAAATTTAATCACTGTTTATCTGAGTAATCCGAATCAAGAAGATACCGAAATCCTCATCAATTTATTTGGCTATACGCGTGTTTTGAATGTATTAAATCAAATCCGTCCGTCGATGTATAAAGAGGATTATAGTGAAGCATTAGAGCAAATCGAATACGTTCAAGAGCCTGAAATATTTTATACTGCCCACGCTATTCCTCCAATTGAAGATATTGTGAAAAAACCAAAACAAAGATACATAAATCAGTTAATTAAACACTATAGTCCCTCTGAAATCATTGAACTAGCGCAAAAATACGGTGCACCATTCTCTTCTATTTTTCAAATTAAAAAGATGACAGGATACAGCACATGACCGAAGCTATTAGACAACTCCTTCCTCACATACAAAATCATGAGATATTTTTCAAACATGATTTTAGACTCGTCGGTGGAACGGCACTTTCCTATCATATCGCGCACAGAATTTCTGAAGATCTCGATTTTTGTTTGACCAAAGAGCTTCCACTAACAGATATTCAATCATTTATTGAACATTGCATAACTCTATTTGGATTTGAGAAAATTGAGTATATCCAACCTTCATCTGCCATTATGGAAGATTTTTTACTTGGCGGAGACAATGTTGAGTACTATCTGCAAACGTGGATGGTAAACGGTGTCAAAATACAGTTTTTTGATGGTGGAGGGAATGTCGGCACAAAAGAGTTTTTAAAAGAAGATGAATTCACCTATATTGGTCATATAAAAGTTGTAAGTATCAATACCATCTTCAAAATGAAATCAATGATGTTTTACAAACGGACAAAATCACGTGATTTATTCGATATGCTGATGATGTATAAAGTACTCGGTACAGCGTACACTCCAAAAATCACAAAAGAGTTAATCATGAAACATGATCCGCTTTATTGCAATGATGAGTATTTTAAAATGATGTGGCTGGAGAGCTTCAAAACAAAAAAATATTTACCCCAACGTGACGAGGGATTAGCAGGATTGACTGGGGAAGTGAAAAGCTTCGAGGAGATGCGAAAAGAGTTGGTGTCGTTATTTAAAGCTCTTTTATAAAATCTCTGCGTCAACCAGCTGTTCAAGATAGCTAAAAAACGTCGCTAATGGCGTCCTGCAAAATTCGAAC
>Ga0265297_10006343_pt1 | contig 17286 bp, 11 predicted proteins | sample Munlanlwell13791_FD_192502 | JGI IMG/M metagenome (GOLD analysis project Ga0265297, IMG submission 192502) | Leachate microbial communities from a municipal landfill in Southern Ontario, Canada - Leachate well 137-91 | ecosystem: Engineered > Solid waste > Landfill > Unclassified | place...
ATATCTCCAAAGATGCTTCGGTAGGGAATTGGGCCTGCCCCTGTAATGGACCCTGCCCTAATGCCCCCTCCATCTCCTGCCTCTGCTCATCAGTTATGCTGCCTTGAGATGCTTCCTGTTCCTTGGTAAAAATCTCAGATGTAATCTCCTCAATCTTGGATACATCAAAGATCCCATCAACAGATTGAATAAGCTTCAGCGCATAATAAAGAACCTTGGGGAACTCCCGGTTCTTCATCGCCATCCTGGCCTCATGTAAAGCGGTCCTAATATCAGGATCCCTTTCCTTGACCGCCGTGCGCATAGACGTATCTAGCTCAGTGATAGCGTCGTAAAGCCGGCGATAATCAGAAAATCCATAATACCTAACCCATTCCATTGGGTTCAGGGCCCTACCCAACATATTGGTGACAGATCTGCTCTGCGCTTCTTTTTCAATGGTCATAGTTCACCCATTGAAATCCCAAAATATGCGCTGCTAGAGTGGCGGTAATCCCCCGCCTGACGGAGGTTTCATCCCACCTCCCCCAATCGGTGCCGAAGGCGGTGCCCCTGGCATCGGTGGCCCAGGAGGCGCTCCCGGCCCTGGCCCCACTGCCTCAGGTGCCTCATAAGGACTCTCCCCAGGCACAGGCTCGTCCGCTACTCCGTCAATCTCATCCCCAGGCCCTAAAGCCTTCAATTCATATATGGAGTACTTCTGCATCGCCGCAATCTCTTTCATCCTAATTGTATCCTGAATGTCCTCGTACCGTATCTTCCTCTGCTCTTCCTCATACTCAAGACCTAATGAATGATACAGTGTCTGCAATGCTACCCGCTTCTGCGCCCCTTCCCCTTGGGATAGATTAACTAGATTGTTAATGTAAGAATCCATATCAAATAATGACATGTGGTTCCAATCTACCTCGGGCACAATAAGCGTCTTCTCTCCATCAATGTACTCATAAAAATCATTGATCTGTGATATTGGTGCGAAAATCTTGCGCCTCAACCACGTTGACATCATCTGCCGGAACTGCACGTATCGCTGACGTAATACATCCAATGCTACCGATCCTGTAGCATACGTAGTGTCAGATCCATCCATGATTACCGATGGTACCATTAACCCAATGTATGTCTCCTTGATTAATTGCGTAATGTCAGCAGAAGTGTCGTATATGCCTTGGCCATAGCCTATGCGCTGAACATCTACCGCGTTGTGAGAGAAGATCTTGAAATCTTTGTCATATTGGCATTCCTCAAACACATTCCGCCAATGCTCCAAATCCGTAGGCGTAGGCCGGAACTCATTGTCTCCTATCTTTACCAATGTAAGCGGGTTTACCATTCCATCTGCCTGGGCAAATTTGGAATTCCCCTGAATCGAAATCTTTCCATCTTTCCTGGTAACAAATAACCCAGTAGGTACCGTGAAACACCATACTATTCCATCATAATCCACTTCCTCAAGAACCGCCCCACCTCCATTGCCTTCCTTCTTGATCCCCGTATAAATATTAGGCTCATTACCGTATTCTGTGGATGACCATAGTACTATGTACTCCTGTACTACCCGCCCATCACTCTTCTTTGCCGTACTCTTTCGTAAAGTAGGTGCATAACCACATTTGAATACAACCTCATACACGTCATCTGCTAATTGCTTAGAAACGGTAGAATACCTATACCCAACAGATCCAGAACCATACTTACTAACATTTGCAGACCCATCTCCAGCTACCAAAGCATCCAGAAGGATCTGTAATTGTTCAGGACAAAGATCCATAACAAAACGCGGCAATCTCTTATTATGAGAATTGGCAGAGGTTCCATCCCCGATGTTATCAAAAAGGTATTGTATTAAGTCTTTCCCATGCATTCTGCCTTCCCATTTGTCCTTGGGGGTGTTTGCAGAATACCCCGCTCCAATAAGCCACTGTTTATCTCCCATCTTCTTGCCAATACATTTGGCAAATTGTGAAGATACTAATTGCATGTCTGCGCAGAATTTGCTTTGGGTAAGTTGACTCAAAGAAACAACTGCGTCCCACCGATTCCTTTTGGTGTTTCTATAAACACACCCTTCAGATACAACGTACCCCAAAAACTTAAGATAAGTATCCGCAGGAACATCATGTCCACATACATTAAAGGAATGAACCTTTTTACCACTCCACTTTGCGGTACACCTAAACTTCCACCACTTTTTCTTCTCCGTCATTTCCTGGGCTTGCTTAAGCTTCCAATCCCCAAAGCGCGGTCCATTTCTCTTGGTGTTTTGTTCCTTCACCCACATCTTATGATTAGGCGTTACTAATGCATCCACTTTCTTTCCATGGAAATGTAACATTTTTCCAGTATGCTTGGATATATGAAAAGACTCAGGTGTGTGGTATTCTATCTGCTCAGTCTGGGGATTGAAGCACGCTACCTCTATCCCGTCCTTTAGCTGCAACACACCCGCAACCGAGTCATTTCCCTGTTCATTTTCATCCAGCGCTATACCCCCAATATATTCGGGGTTTTTGGATGGGTTTTTTGAGATTTCCGTTATCTCCTCAATTCTCTTGAATCCTTCCCTGGTTAGAACCTCGTGCTGCGGAGAATAACATTCTCTGAGCTTATCATTAAGCATCAACGCACGGAAGCAAGATACAATCAGTCCAGTCCCTCTAATCTCATACGGAGAGATTTTCCTAGCCATATGATGGACATAGAAGTTATTCAGCGGAATATTCTCATTCCTACGCACATGTTCTATAATAGAAGGATCCAGCTGTTTCCTTTGTTGCAGATCCTGGGGCTGATTACCAAACACAACCCTTCTCAGGTTCTCATCTGGACGCAAAGAGATAATAGGCTCAGCCGCAATAACCGATCGTTGTACATTGACGTAATCCGGATTCAGAATCATTAGCCTGGACCAAGATCCCTTGTTCTCATCTAATTCCCCATATATAAACGCCTCTCCTAAAATCCAGTACTCTTGAGCTGCCATTACTGCAATATTCATTAAATCTATCTCATCAATCATTTGTGAGAAGAACTTCTCTACTTGAGGAGATTTGGACTTAATGTTTAGTTTCGCAATAGGATAAGTAGAATGTAAAGTAATAGCATTATGGACAATAGGGTTTAAAGCAAAGAAAGATCTGGACCACGCATTAATAGTGGCACGGTCTCTGGGAAGGTTTAAGTTAGAGTTCAGCCACAAGGGGCCATAGACCTCTGGAATTTGCCTAGAGGTATCGTTAGAGCCTCTCCACCCGGACCCCGAGGAGGAGACTGACCCTGCCCCCGAGGCCATCTTATACATATTCTTAGCATTATGGGTAACAACACCTGCTAGGGTTTGGGACCTACCAATACCGTTTTGTGATTGTGCGGGGACGTAGCCCGAGCCTTGTTCTACGAATTCGCCAGCTTCCAGCTGCATTTGCATCATTTCTTTACGTTCATCGCTAACGGCTCTGGCCATTTTATTGGTAACTTCCGGCGTCCCAGCTATAGCGGCTCGTTTACGGATCATTTCTTCAGACCTGGCCCTAATCTGGCGATTACGCTCGATCAATTCCTCTGCCCTGGTCTTGTTGTTGTTGATTTCGATCATAACATCCTATATATCATTTGCCGCCTCTAAACAGCTGGGGAACATATCCAACCACGGCTTGTTCGGAACGAATGTTTTTAGCAATATCATATTTCATATGTAACGGATTAGCGATAGTAAATCCTTGTGTTACATCAAACTTCCACGCAATATATGCGTTCAATAATGCCATTAGACCGTCATTGGCTCCAGACCCTTTAACAAACTTCTTTAGAGGTTCTCCAGATTTATCTCTCGTGACTTTTATGTCCATGGAAGCACAGTGCTCAATAAGCCAATCAATACGGTCATATGAGCCCCCTGGGAACTTGATCCTGCCATCTTTTAGTAATCCTAATATTTCGGATATGTAATAGTCTTTCTCAAATACTATAGTCTTCGGCCATTCATCATTAGAATATTTAATGCGACCATTTACTTTATGAGAAGATCTAGAAGCTAAAAACCTTTCATCATAAATTCTCTGTAATTTATGAGTTAAGTCATAAGCATCGCCGATATCACCTACGGCCAAGGTCATGTTATACCGTCTGAACATTTCCTCTACGGTAGACATTTTAGTTTCCGGGTCAGGGCGGAGCAATCTAGTAGCGAACTCGACATTGAACAGATTGCCATCTGAGGTAAGGATCACGGCACATGAATAAGAGCCTTTTCTGCCTCTGCCGGCCATTTGCTCCAAAGCACCACGCTGTCCCCAGTCGAAGCCTGCATACGTCCTTTTGCCGAGTTCTGGGTGGATAAACTTGATCATTTTGCGGCCTTTTTCCACGCACTTGTCTCTAATTTCAGCAGAGGTAATAGTACCGCCTTCGCCATCATAGAACTCCCCTAGGACTTCATTCATATACAGGCGTTCGGTATTGATAGCAGATCTTTCGGGTTTAGCCTTTTCAATAGTTTCTCTGGTAAAGGATGGGATATACAGCTGATTGATATGATACCCTACATAGTCGGATGTATCTGGGTTATTGAGAGGGATCCACTTGCCGCGTTCTTGGGCTTCTAGTTTATCCTGTTCATGGCCGCAGTCCGGACATTTGACGGTGAGGCCATAAATCCAGACATCTTCCCATCTGATGGAGGGATGATACAGAGGGAAATATTTGCCACATTTTTCGCATCTAAGGTGGTAATAGTTTTGGGAGGAGTTTTGCCACATATTCCAATACGATCCGCCGCGGGTTTTAGGGGTACCAAAATATACCTGGACTCCATCGCCCTTAGCTCCGTAGTTAGATTGGGCTAAAGCTTTGTTAGAGGTACCAATGGCGATGTCTCCCATATCCTGGATCTCGTCATAGAAGGCCCCATCGATCGACCGGCCTCTGATTCTATTGCCATCTAAACCTGTTGATTCTATCCATACCTGATTACCAAACATGAACTTCTTGAAGTGCATGTTATTATTAGATGGATTAGAGGAATCCAGCTTTGTTTCCATATATGATTTTGGCAGTCCATTTCCTTTCATAGTCCCGGGAACAGGCTTAGACTGACCAATGAGCACGTCTAATTTATCCTTGGTATACGCGGCCGCTAAAGACAAAGTTGGAAACAGATGCATTAGGCGCATAGGGGCGCGTTCATGGGTACCGAATAGGCCACATGCGGTAAAGTAGCATTCCAGGGCGGCGGCCATGGTAGTGGCACCTACCTGCCGGCCCTTTACCAACACTACTGGTTTAGCATCCCGTTCGATGGCTTTTAGGCCAATATAGCGATAAATATCAGCGAAGGGTTTATATCCTGTCCCTTCTAGATTGAGGGGTTTGGAATCAATAGTTAGGTAGTTTGCGCAGAAATATACGGGATCAACTCGAAGAATACCATCTCGGAACTGACCAAACAAATCATTAAATCCAGAATCTTTCATAGTTTAATGCGAAGAAATCCCCTGTAAGTTACCAAGAAGGTTTTTAGAAATTCCCTCTCTGTGGAGTTAGGCCTATGAAGGCCTTGGTATTGTCATCATCGCCTGCATAATCTACGGAGATACCGACGCCTCTACCTAGTTGAGATGGGGTTTCATCTTGGAGATAAGAATTATCCATTAGTTGTTTATTGATCCATTTGGAGAGGACTTTATCCCCGAAAATCTGCTGACCTACGCCATCCCTGCCAAAGGTTTCTGTTATGGCGTATAGTACGGCGGGAACCTGAATACCTGGGTTGGTATCGATCAGGTTTTTGACGAAGGTTTCGATGGCAGGATGTTGGGTAATAAGGTCGCAGACATCGTCGTCCACGGAGTTAGAATCACTCTCAGCTACGAGGGATTTTTTTTTTGAATCCCAACGGACATCGGCGGTATCGGATTCCTCTGGTGTTTCACCTAGTTCCCTTAATGTTTTTCTAGCGATCAACCGAACACCCATAAGTTTATCTCCCATTAACTCCAACAAAATTTGTTTAGGAGTCCTCGGGTCTTTGGCGGCACGAACTCTGTCTTGTGGGTTTGTAGATTTGGCTAGCCTTGACAGCTCCTGCTCTGGAGCTTGCATTGCGCGCTCCGATCGACGCATTGCTTGCTCTTCACCGATCCACCCCTCCATATCCCCGACTATATCCCTGAGCAATCCTTCCTCGACATCGGCGGTATCAGGCTTATCAGAACAACGCTCATTATCATCTTTGGCATCTAGGTCGGATAGTAAATCACTGAAACGATTATCTTCCTTTTCTGATAATGTTTTTTTAGCTGCACCTCTAATGTCCTCTAACTCATCTTCGGATAATTCTAACAAAGTTTCTTTAGATGCTAGATAATTTGTAGCAGCCCGCATTCTATCAGCAGGATCTTCAGATTTAGCTAATCCTTCTAGATACTTGGCAAAGAAACCAAAAGTATTCGTCTCTTCCCATTTCTCTGGTACAAAAGGAGGAGGCCTAGGAACAAACTTCACATCAGTATCAGGGCCCACATCCTCCTCAGATGCCTGCACAACCTGCTTAGCTAGCTGTGCCAATTTGTCAACAGGCTTCAAACCAGCTCTACGCTGATAATCCTGAACCGCCTCCTCTACCGAAGAATACTTGGGCTTTTGCGCGGACACAATAGATGACATCATCTCAAATACAGAAGGCCCTTGTTGACGCTCTCGCGCTACCTCAACCGCACTCTTGGAAGCCGCCGTCTTGCGCGTTTTGGGTTCTGGATCTGGAATGTCTTTCTTGGTAACAACTTCCTGTACTCGCATTTTCTCGGCAAACTGTTCCAACCAATCAGATCCCTGCTTGGGCTCACGACTAATATCTCCAGTCCTGTAAAAAGATCCTTTGCTGTTTCTCATGTTATTCACCCGGCTGCCTTGATTAATATATTGGCAAATTGTAAAGCTTTTGCTATTGCTATGCTGCGCTGCGTTATGGGAGCCTCTTCTTCCTCGGGGTCTATACTTCTAATGAACGAATATTCATCTGGTTCATCTATGGTAATATGAGGCTCTTCATATTTGGCTTCAGCAATTCGTACCTTGAAAGCATCCGCCACTTTCTTCTCCCCCATAGATTCCCAAACCCTAGCCCAATCTTCTAAGATATGCAGATTTGCCGGATCCCCTGCATAATATAAATATCTAGTTGTGTCCCCTAAAATACGCGAAAGCCTCAAATCATCGTGTTTCTCTACCATGTACTTTGATTTTTGGATGTTCTTTTTAAAGAAACCATTTATAAATGATACCCAACCCTCACGTATAGTGTTCCTCTCCTGTTCAGAGAGAAAATCCGAGAATACTAGCTGTTTTCCGGTAACATCCACCATGTTTATCCTCGGTACTGGGCTCCCCAGTCAAAATTATCAGACCTCCATAGCTGTACTGGCTCCCCTACTGGATATCCCCTGTCCTGATACGTCTGGTCGCTGCAATTACAGTTATAACACAAAACCCTCAACTCATTATATGGAAACTCAGATTTTAATAATTTCCTATAAAAAGACACACCAACATTTTTGTTTTTTCTTTCTTGTCCACCATTCTTATGTATGTGATCAATAGTCAGCATCAATAAATCATTTTCTCCACAAATACCACAAACACCACCGCCCATTTTCATGATATCACCTTTGTATTTAAGTGATGATTTCTTATGAGTAATTTGCTTTGAAGTAACAACAAGAGTTTTGGAAGCTTTTAACGTTGCACAATATTTACAAATAGCATAACCACACTGTTTATGTTCATCAAATTGATTGTCAGTTAAATCATTATCACAAAACACACAAGATGATTTTTCTATCTTTAATTCACATGGCAAAAACCCATGATGGCCCTTTACACAGTTACAATTAAAACACAGTGTTTGAAACCCTTTTGGATAATTGTTTCTTCTCAACCATAAATAAAAAGCATAACCGCCTCTTTTTGTTGTTGCGTATCTATGATTCCTACCACCACCATCTATATGATCAATTGTTAATTTGTTTAGTTCGTTTATACCACAAGAAACACAAGCGCAACCACCATATCTAGATAGCGCTTCTTGTTTTATAGACATTACATATTTAGAGTTATCTCTAGCCATTATAATTTGCACCCCAATCGAAATTATCAGATCTCCACTCTTGAATGGGCTTTCCAACTTCATAACCTCTATCAAACCTCAAACTATAACCCATGTCTGCAAGTAACTGCGATAACTCTGCCTGCTCCCTCTTATCTAGCTTGTATTCCTCAACCTGGCGCTTGAACATATCCTCAATATCATGCCCACCAGATACCATTCCGTTAATACATACCCTGGCAATCCTAGAGATTAACAGCGGTACCGTAATCGTAATGCCCGTGATGTTAGTGGCCTTCTGCGCCTCCTTTACCATCCCTGTAGTCTCAGCCCAAGATTTCTTAGAATGTCTCTTGTACTTATCTTTCTTGACCTTTTCTAGACGATCAAGCAATCGTTCCAGACCACTCTCAATCTGTTCTCGGGCTCGCTCCGCCTGGGCAGAGTCAATCTCGTTCTTGTAGTCCGTCCGCATAGCTTTGGTGATCTCTCGATCTAAGAACTCAAAATGTGCAATCGCTTTCTCTAATCCAGTAGTATCATAACCTGAGTGGGAAGGAACCTTGGAAAACTTATTTTGAAGCCATTGTAAGAAGGTTGCAGGTGTCCACCCATCCTCATCATCGGCTTCCACCTCTACGTCTTCATCGTCATCTTGGACTAGAATCTCCTTGGCATTGGGTGCCCCGGGAACCTCGTCAAGAAGGAAAACCACAGCCTCCGGGCCGTCGTCGGATACTTCAATGTTTTCGCCCACTTCCAAGCCAGGGAAATGAAAATTCCCTATATCTAAACTGGAATTGTCTTGTGCTTGTTTCTGGATCATTAAAACCTCAAATGTGAACTGCAAGTATATGCCATAGAAATGATAGATTATTACCCAAGGACAGTCCTGGCAGCCACCTCTTCAGCTGCTAGACGCAATAATTCGTGCCTATCTGCTCCAACCAAAGAATTTACTCCGAAGTACAAATTCCTAGAGATATTATAGTCAGAATAGAAACCAGTTGGATATGTGAACAGCCCATTAATAACTCCGCTAAAAATCTTGGAATAAAACGGAGCTGCCATTAAAGCTTGAGAGGGTCCTTGGCCAGGAGCGGCATCCTCATAATTACACTCCACGGCATCTTTATCAGGAAGGATATGGCCAGCATAGGGACACTGGGTGGGCTGTTCTGAAGACCGCAACAGGTTCCAGGCCAGGAGTTTAGTATTGGCATTCCCAATCATGACCTTTTCTTTATCCGAGGTATCCTTGCCCATAATGGATACCGGGGCCATTCGGTCAGTGTGTTGTCCAGCATATTGGCAGCCAAAGGGTACAGGTAGGCCAAAAGGGCATGGTTGGTTATCGTTCTTCCTAATTTCTGCCAATTTGCGTTTCATTTCCCCTCTGCCTTATCTCTTCTTGCCTTCATCTTAGAACGTCTATTATCCAGGAATTCCTTGACGGACTTGAATCTATCCATGGGCCCATGATACAATCCCCCTCCAATTCCTGTCTCATTAGGGTCAGGATCTGGGGTATAGTCAAAGTTTGTGTACCAAGTGAAAATATGAGGATGTCTCACATCCAGGTCTTCTCGTTTTACCGAGGTCTTGTCAGGTTTCCGCTGGTCTTCCTTGGGGGTTTTAGTCCCTTGGAAATACGCCTCTTTGTGGAAAGCGGTCGCTAGCTTAAGGATGTTACCAAAAAGGTTATTATACATTTTGCACCTGTTCCGCCAATATCTTAGGGATTCCAATTGAATTCCACAAACCCATCTCTGTTATAAGCTGAATAGTTTTTTGAACATCTGCCCTGGTAGCATCAGCTAGCTTCCTCCTGGAAAACCCTACCGATACCTCTTCCTTGATCTTGTCATGGTTGTTTTGAGCCCATACTATAATGTCTCGCTCTACCGTAAATCCTAACTTAGCTCCCAAATATATGGCACGAACCACCCTCTTGGTATCATCCCTAAGGGTTATTCTAGGAGGCAATGGAGTCCTGAGAACCTTGCGCTGGATATCATCCAAAGCTAAACCCGTAGGATCCATAATCTTCCGCATACCCAGGGGAATGATCAGGGTGTTGCAAGTAAAATCCCTGGAAAACAACTCCTTCTGCATATGGGTAGGATTTTTAATCCCAGCTTTGTGCAGGAAATATTCCACATCGGGGGAGTTGTAATTGGACGAAAAGTCGTATTTGATCCCATTTATGTACACCTGATAATGACCATCAGGGAATGACATGGGCACAACCTTGAAGGTATTAGCGGTCAATTCGGCGAGTTTATAGATGGATTCATCACCGGAGGTGATGTCTATATCTTGGACTTTACGGGAGCGATTGAGAAGTTTATCACGAGGCAAGCCACCAACGATATACGGCTCAGATAGTCCGTTATCTTTAGCTAGGCGCTTGATGTGTAATAAAATCTCTTTGAGGCCGACCATGCCTTACCTCGTTTGAATTGGGGGTGCTTTTTCAATCCTGGCCGGCTGCTGCAAATCGGCTGATTCTCCTACTGGAGCTGGAGGCGGTCCTGGAGCTGCTCCCTCCATCTTGGCTAGATCCTGCTGACGCCTTAGCTCCTTGCGCCTAGCGGCCTCTTCTTTCTGCTGCTCTAACCGGTGCCTAATCTCGGCTGTCTCTGGATTGTTCTCCGGCACCACCTCTATCCACTTGGATGTGCCAGGTACATCTACCGATCCCTTGATCTTGGTAAGTACATCCTCTAGCCTGGACCCTATGTACTGGTTCGCCTCTAGAGCCTTGGACATCGCCTCTCCCATTGCCGGGAAGAAAGATGCTAGCCCAATTTGATCCATCATAATATCTAAGATGGCTAATTGGCGAGAAATCTCCCGCTGGTTATAAATAGAAACTAACATTTCTAATCTTTTGATAACATCATTTATGGAAACATTATTCAACGCTGCTGAAATAACATCATCTGTATTATCTGTGGATTGGGGCTCTTCGGGAGTGGGCTCTTGTACCTCTATGGGTGCATCTGGAGCCGGAGCTGAAACAGGAGGAGCCTCTGGAGCGGGCACGGGTCCTGGTGCCGGAGGAAGCTGTGCCAATGATTTAAGCGGGATCCACGACCCAGCTCCTATCTTGATTTGCTCTCCTAACCAATTAGCTTGTGCTGGTGGAGGAGCAGGAGCCGCTGGCTCGGGAGCCGGAGGCGGAGCCGTTGCTGGAGCCGGTGGGGCCGCGGGCGCAGGAGGAGGCACAGGCTCCTTGGGAGCTGCCCGCTCTTCTTTAGTATCATCGGGGTCACTTATACCCTGCTTGAGATTGTCAAAGAATTCTTTCAATGCCTGATGGGTTTGCGCCTTAGCGTCTCCGGTATCAGCAGGAGGCGGAGGGGCTCCTCCTGTAGGATCTCCCATTCCCATATCACCCATTGGATCTGGACCTAACCCTAAATCAGGTAATTGAGCCAATTTGTAAAAGAAACCTGCTGCATTATCCCTGCCATTTACCTTCAACATATTGGCAGTCCGATAAATATGATCCTCAAATAAAGATGAGTTAACAGTTCGCTTATTAGCGATTTGGATCCTGCGCTTCAGGTCCTGGAGTAACTTCAGCATTAGTTCTTGGTCATCCCCAGCAAAATCCTGGCCATCCATAGAAGCTAACATCTTCTCCGCTGAGTTCAGCCTAGAAATAAGCTTGTTTCGCTGCCTCTCAATACGGTCCCTAACATCCCCAGAATCAGGTAATGACTGGGGTAATCCGGGAGAAACCTTAGTGGCATGTCCCTCACCATTTCCAATTGGATTAGGGAAACGCCGATGTGGCCTAGCTTGTAGTACCTCAAATGGAAACCCTTGAAACGTGCCTTCAGCAGAAGCTAACTTCGGATACTTCTCGGGAACCTTCTCCTTATAGAATTTTAACCATTGTTCGTAATCCATTTTTTCCCTTGTTTCCCAGTTGCCAACTATAGCTTGCGTTGCTTGCTCTTGCGAATGTCCTTTATTCATTAAATCATATATCTGCCTGGTAGCCAGAACCCACCTGTGAATATCATATTGAGGTCTGGGATTAATACCTCCGGGCTGAGGGTACGCAACCTTGGGCCTGATACCCTCCGGTATCATCTTCTTTAATGCCAAATCAATAGCTTCTATTAGCCCCAAAAGTGTATCAATGGGTCTTTCTTTGCGATTTTTGTATATCTCCGCTGTAATAGCTCCCGCTACCTTGTCATTAACCTCCCCGTTAAATACCAAATGTATAATCTCAGGTACGTTGTTCCGTATAATAAAAAACCTGTTCTGCTCATCGTCAGTATGTATTCCCAGAGAAGACATCATCTGAAAGTCTCCTAATACAGAGTCTTTAATGTCTTCTGGCAATATAGAACAATTGTTGGAGTCCAACTGACGCTGAAAGTGTTTATTCAAATTCATCTTCCTCCTCCGTATCGTCAGCTTCTTCCTCAAACTCAGCATCAAATTGCTCATTAAGCTCTTGGGCTTTTACCTCTATCTTGTCTAATGCTTGCCGTTCCTTCTCAATAGATTTCTGAGTTGGCACTGGAGATAGTTCCTTGGGATTAACCTTGTCTATCTCCTCCTTCAACAACTCCATGAATAAAGCACTAGATTCCGGCCCTAAACGCTCAAATGCCCGGCGTATAGCCTCCTGGAATGCTACCGAGTACTGCTCCACCATCTGGACAGTGTATGTGTGTTCTATCCTTACATCAGGGCGGTCATTGCGGATTTTATCCCCCTTTTCGATAGCCATAAGCAGAATTTCCATGTACTTAGTGAATACATAGTCTATCTTAATGGATTCGGGATCGGATTGTATAAGATCAAACAGCTGTTCGGTTCTGGTTTCCAGAATAGTCAGGATATTATCTAATCTATCGATGTATTTGATTTCTTTATCTACGCCATCCAGGACCCGTTCTCGCCAAGCCCTGGTGTCCAATAATGATTCCGCAATCTTTTTATCTAGTTTATTATCCGTATCTTTCTGGATAATCTTTTTTACATACCCATGATGATCGGCATACGTTTCCAAGAACTCCTGTAAAACGGTGGCGGGAATTCTAAGATGGCTTTCATCGGGCTTTGGGTATTTATCCTTTAGATACTTGGCTACAACCTTGGGGCTTTCTCCAGAACACAGTTTAGAAACTATGGTAGTTTTCTCAGGATGATCAATAATCTTTGTGAAATCCGCCATACCATTGCCTTCCTCAGCCTTGTTCTGTTTCTATATCCCATCCACCAACTTGATCTGGAGCACCAACGGGTTTATAAGATCCTCCGCCTAACAATTCGGCGGTGGTCTTTTCTCCAATGGCAACCTTATGCGGCGGATAGTATCCCTGTTTCTCCATCCAAGTATTAAACGCCGCATTGGCCCTAGCCTGATCGGCCTGGTCTTTGAGAATGTTGTCGTATACAACTTCTATAACACCACGTCCCTCTTTATCTAGCGTCTCAGGAATATAAGCCCCGGCAAATGTAGTTCCAATTTCTTCCTGGACCTCATCCAAAGACTTTCCGCCCAGTGTCATTGCGGTAATTGTGCTCCTAATCTTATGTCCAGAATCCCTGGCATATTCATACAGAGCCTTGACTACAGATGCTGGAATACCAAGGGCCCCAACCTCTGCCGCCGCATCTTTCTCATTAACATCAGCGGCTTTCATCTTGAGAATCTTTTTGACTACTCCGTCTGGAACGCCAGTGATTCTGGGAGGGGCTCCATAAATCTGTTTAAACTGCTTGGGCTTCTCCCTCCACTCTGTCTTGAACTTATCCCTTCCCTCTAAATACTTCTCCACATATTCTTGCGGATTCTCGAAAATATTCTTCAAAACAATTGGCTGCCCAGTGCTGGGATCTTTAATTGTCTGTGTTGGATCTTTAGGATCCTTCTTGGTAAAATTCGCCAATGGATTGGCTAATGGATCTCGCTTTTCACCCTTTTTACCCGGGTTATATAGCATGAAGTGTGTATTTGCATACCCACCAAACAGCTTATCACCAGGAGGCACAAAGCCCCTCGCCTTCATCTCTGCATCCCACTTAGCCTTGGTTTCGGGATCTTGCTTCTTGTACTTGCCTTGCTGCACATATATCTTTCGTAATGGATTCCTGGCCTTTATGTCCTCCAAAGCCGCAACGTATTCCTTTGGGGACTTCCAGATCGGCTTCAGGTTCTTATCATATGGATGAATAAGCTCTCCCCTCTTGGGTTTGGGAGTCATCAGTTCCCCAGGCTTCAAATTCTTGGGTTTAACCGCTCCGGGTTCCAGCCTTACAGACCCCAACTCTTTCAGCTGCTCAGTAAAACTCTCAATAGACGGAGCTTCTGCCACGGCAAAGGCTGTGGGAAGGCCAGCTTCTTGCAAAGCGTCGTTTACAGATTTTCGGAACAGATCCGAATAAACTTTGCGCTGCACAGCTTTGGCCTGCGACAACCGCTGGGGCCCAAACATCGCTGCATGAACTACCTTCAAATCCATCTCGGTAGGCATCGATTTTTCAACGGCTTCTTTAACCGCATCTTTACGTAGCTTTTCCTTATTTCTAGTTTTTGCTTCTAATCTACCAGCCTCTTCTAATAACTCCCTAGCCGCTTCTACCTTGCCATCTGCCTCAGCTGCCGCGGCAGCTTCGGTCTTTTCGTCCATTTGTGTTAGTAGTTTATGTTCAAGTACTTCGGCCAAATATTCAGCTTTTGTCTCAAAATACTTAGTAAGTAGCTGGGGCAAAACCACCTTCATAGCTTCGGTAGAATCCCCAATCCCCTTCATCTCCATTAATTCTTCAAAAATCTCTTTTGGTAACTTTCTAACCGAAGATGGCAACTCCTTGCCTTCGAACTTGAAAGTAGAAAACACAGAATCATATGATTCTTTCGCCTCATCCCAGGCGAGCTTTATACGGTTCTCTAATTTCTCCGCCACTTCTTTGGAAATAAAAACCCCATGCTGTTTCTGATAATCTCCCCACTTCACAGCAGAGGTATTAACAGCACCCTCTCCGGTTCCTACCGTAGTTACTGTCTCTGGTGCTTGAGCCGGCGCTCCCTTGAGGATCTTGGCAATATCCAAATACCTCTTCCCAGAAGCATCGTTCTCATATGCGCCCACAAATCCAGCCGCATTCATACGCTCATTAACAGCCTGGGCGGCCTTGCCAACCAATTCCTTGGCTTTTTCAGTCTCGCCCTCTATCTGTAACTCATTAATCTTGGCCAATACCGCTTTGCTAAAAACAGTACGTTTAGCTTCGTCAAAAACCTTGGTCCACTCTACTAGATCTTCTTTAGGGGTAATTGGCCCTGATGGAGGCTCTGGCAATCCCCAGTCCTCAACTACAGGCTCTCCCATTAGCCCAGGAGGGGGCGGAGAACTCTCGGTCCCAAACATTGGGGCTTTAGCTTTTGGGGAAGGTTTATCGTCCATTAAGCCAGGCGGAGGAGCATCATCCTCAGTTCCAAAAAACTCAGGCGCAAACTCAGCTACTCCCCCTGCTTTTAACAGAAAGTTTAGGTGTTTCAAAGAGGCTTTGGAATCAGTAAATTCTCCTGCCAATTTCTGTATTGCTTCCTTGGATACTCCCAAGGTCCCCATTACTTCCAGATGAGAATCAATCAAATCATCCCAGCCTAAAGCCTTCAGGTGTGCAAATAATGACTTAGCAATATTAATCTCAGAGTTCTCATCCAAAGAAGCTGCCTTGAACTTGGGCTTAGATCCCAGCACATAGTTTATCTGGGCTTTATTCAAGCCCCCTTCTAATGCCTTGTCTACCGCTGTAGAAAGCAAATGTGGTGCTAGCTCCTGTACCGCAGATAATGCCAGAGCAATAAGGCTCTCTTTTTTGGCACCCATAATTTCGGTTACAGGCTGAGCAGTAATAGTATCACGCTGAGGAATAAAGGTATCACCACTGCTGCCCCCTATAGGAACGGTTTCACGACCCCTTGTTTCCTGGACCTGTTCCGGGGTAAGGCCAGTCATACAGATATCATAGACTTTTTGTACTCCAGGAGACTTAGATCCCGAACGAACCGCGTCTGGACCATCATGAGATGCCCAAAATGATGAAAACACGTCCTCTGCCAATCCATGCCAACCAGCACTCTTGAGAGAATTCAGCAAATTACAAGCTCTCTGAAACTCCTCTTCGGTTGGAGGCTCAAACTCGTCTACTTTCTCAGGGGCTCTTTCTGTTGGGAAATAGTTCCTAGCTGTTTCTGCGTCAAATTCATCCATGTATCGCAAAAACGACGATGCCGAGGCTTTATCAAAATCTTCCTCAGCAGAAGCCACATCCCCCAAGATCTCCCCAATCTCAGAAGTGGACAGCCCATCCTGTCCGGCTAAATCAATAGCTTTCTCTAGAATCTTAGGCCCCAATCCCAACTTATGAGTGTTGTCTCTTACCGCTTTTAGGGCCTGTGCTATCTCATTGTGCATAGCATACTTCTTCAGATGATGAAGATCACCACCAGCCGCATACCGCCCCATCAGGGATTCCCTGGTCTCAAATAAAGAGGATCCCTGATTACGATAATCCCCCAATTGCCTGGTCTGGTTCTCTACGGACCCACCAGGAACCTTATTACCTTTTTGCGTAGTATATCCTGCCTTATAATCATAAATGATACCAGTATCGATATCCTGATACACATGATCAGTAATCCTGGTCATTTGTCCACCAGGACGATCCGGTGGATATCTAGTCTGCAATGGTGCCTCTAGTGGGATGTACCTCTTAACCTGTTGCTCCACTGCCTTAGCCACAGCTTCAGCATTATTCATTTCAGCATGAGCTTTTCTCGGAGCTTCATAAGCTTCTTCTCGGCGAGCCTTCCTACGCTCCTCCCGCAATCTATTAACCTCGTCCTCAGTAGCCTTACGGGAAATGGCGGCGGCATTCTTGGGAGAAGCAATAGACAATAGAAGTTCGTCCAAGACCGAGGCCTGTTTCTTTAGCAGAGGGTCCTTGGATTCATCGAAAGCAGAGGCTAAAGCAGCGATTTCATTCAATTGATCTGGAGTTATGGAAAAAGAAGCGTTCTCATCCATATCATCAGCTACTTGCTCCAGCAAAGTAGAAGCGGCTACAATAGCCGTAGATACCTTGTCTAGAACGTCTGGGCCTTTAGCGGCTGCATTAGCCAAAAGTTCATCGCTGCTTTT
>Ga0265297_10006344_pt1 | contig 17285 bp, 24 predicted proteins | sample Munlanlwell13791_FD_192502 | JGI IMG/M metagenome (GOLD analysis project Ga0265297, IMG submission 192502) | Leachate microbial communities from a municipal landfill in Southern Ontario, Canada - Leachate well 137-91 | ecosystem: Engineered > Solid waste > Landfill > Unclassified | place...
CCTGAAAAACACGCTAAACTACCTTTGCTTCTTAGACGCACCCAAGAAGCGATCCAGGACTATTTCTGGAAAATAAGTATATTCCCGCATCTGAACGCCGTTAATCGGAAATTCAAGAAAAATGGATCGGCCAGGCAACAGCGTAGCGAGCGCCGCGAAGCCTGTATCGAGCTGCTGGGCTGCATCCTCCACTTCACTGACCTGGTGACGCTTCGTGTCGGCATACCGCAAGCGAATGGAAATATGATGGGGTTAACCATGCCCTACTTGGCCAACTTATCCGGCCTTAGCGAACGTAGAGCCGAGAGAGCTATTCGTGACCTGAAAAATGCCGGTTTCATCACCGTTCACCCAATTTGTGAAAAGCTCGCTGATGCTACGTACAAAGGCATTGCGGCTATTCGGACAGTAAGTCAGCATTTGTTTACCGCTCTCGGGCTTGGTAAATGGCTGAACCAAGAACGTCGGAAAGCCACGGAACGAGGACTTCACAGATCGGAAAAGAAACGCCGGCAAGAACTGGCCAAAATTCAAATGGCCATGAATGGCCAAAAACCCAAAACCAGCAAAGCCGTAGCGCCAGGTAAGCGTACCGGCACGATGACCTCGATAGCAGATCACTTTGCAGCGATGAGAGCCCCTTTAGTAGATCCTCCTCCAGACTAGCAATATGTCCACCCTCCCCTAATGACATTAACCGCTTTTTTAAGTGGAACTGGATAGCTGTACCTGCTGTATTGAAATCGAGCCTTACATACCTACCGCTTCACCACAAATCCTCTCTGACGCTTCAAAATAGACCCTATTACAGACCCAAAACAGATAGAAATTCGCTTGGACAGTGTGCGATTTTTTGAAAATTAAATTAAGTGTCGGAAACATGTGGATAAGTCAAAAGCCTTTGAATTTAAGTGTCGTTGAACAATCGTTTTAGTGTCGGAACTTAATCAGCTTTTACTTTCAGAACCCTATTAAGGAGCTTCGCATTTATTATTTTGATAAAAGCAAAAGCATATAAGGAGCTTCGCGCCTTTTAGATAAAAGCTCCGTGCTTACGCGGGCTTGTTCGTAATAAATGCAACTGTGTGATTTATAAGCCGATCTCAAAATGAGTGCAGTAGTTGGGAACAACTCTTAAAGGCGACCTTAAAGGATAGTCTCAAATATCGTGTTAGCGGTGAGTAACGCGGCTTACGTGAGCCAATGACCTTTGTCAGCCTTTAAAGCGGTTGAATAGGCCATCGAAGGGGATTTTGGCTTATATTTTCGGCCTTGGCTTAGTGGGTGTTTATCTGCCTTGGTTTCTTCGCTCAATCGCAAACGGATACTTGGCGTTTGTTGTACGGCACCGGCTCGGCTACGCTCGCCTATATACCCTACAGCCAGATCCAACATAAACGAATGTAACTGTGTTGGCCACCATAGATAAAAATGGCTATGCGATATCGCCACTACAGCAAAAGTGTTATCCACGGTCAGAACGAGCCGGGGGCCGCCAAAGCCCCCAGAGGCCGTTCTGGCGGTGGGTAACACGGCTCACGTGAGCAATGGACGTTGCTCAAAGAGGTAAAAGTATTTTTCAATATCATATAATAATGTATTGCGTATTGTATCATATACTGTATAATATGAAATACTCAATACGAAATACGATATTTTATTAATCACCGGGGAATAAACATGGCTAGAATTGGTATTACATACGATCAAGTTGCAGCAGCGGCAGACGCTCTTGTTGGCGAAGGCTCTAAAGAGCCCACAATTAAAGCAGTCCGTGCGCGCCTTGGTGATACTGGTAGCCCTAACACTATTCATAGGCATTTAACCGCATGGAGGGCGACCAGGCCACAAGCCACCGTTGCGGCTCCAGAATTACCAGCCAGTTTAACGGCCGCAATAGCAACGGAAATCGAGCGAGCGGCAGCAAGCGCACGGGCCGAGGTCGAAAGCAAATTGGTACAATCTCAAGCAGAAGCGGAAGAACTGGCGAACGCTGGCGAATCATTGGAAACTGAACGTGATGAATTGCTTGAACAGGTTGTAGAGCTTACAACCGAACGTGACACCCTGGCGGGCAAAGCGGATCAACAAGCGGCCGACATTAAAGCGCAAGCAGAGCGCATCGAGCGCGAACAGCAAGCAGCTGAAGCGGCGCGGGTTGATCTAGCCAAAGCACAGCTAAAAATTGAATCAAGCGCTGAACGGCTTTGGGAACAGGCGGCAGAAATCGAGCGTCTACGCGTGGCCCTGGATTCAGAAAGCAAAGCCCGTATTGCATCCGAACAACAAGCGGCGGTGTTGTCGGCCAAGCTGGAATCTATGACCGACCGGGCAACAAAAGCGGAAGCCCGCACAGAACTAGCCGAGAAACAAAGCCAGCAGAATGCCCAGGAACTCAATAGTGCCAGAAACCAGGTGCAGGCGCAGCAAATAGCGCTTGATACCGCAGCAAGAGAAATTGAAGACGTGCGGCGACAAATAAAGGATGTTCGTACCGAGGCAAAGAAATCCGGAGAAGAAGCCGCCGAACTTCGCGGCAAACTCGCAGCGTCAGTACAGAAAAAGCCTGTTGCCAAAGCGAAAGACAAGCCCGAAGAATAATGCTTGATGACTTAAAGTCGTAATTACGCTTTTAAGTATTTACGTCTTTCCATTGTTTGTGTTTTTCTGTAAACTTACAAATACACAATTACGCAAAAAGGTGCAAAAATGATTATAAGTTGCTTGAATCAGAAAGGTGGAGTCGGTAAGACGACGGTTAGCGTAAATCTAGCGGCCTGCCTCAGTCGTACCGGCGCACGTGTCCTGCTTATCGATGCCGATCCACAAGGCAGTGCGTTGGACTGGGCAGCGGCTCGCGAAGGTGAACCGCTCTTTTCGGTGGTTGGTTTTCCGCGTCCATCAATTCATAAAGAAATCACCCAGCTAGGCCAGGGTTATGACCATATTGTAATAGACGGCCCTCCAAGGGTTAGCGATTTAGCTAGAAGCGCGATAATGGCGGCTGATGTTATTTTAATTCCGGTTCAACCAAGTCCCTATGATATATGGGCGGCAGACGAAGTTGTTAAGTTGATAGCCGAGGCGAAAGTTTATAAAGAAAATCTTAAATCCGTATTTGTGGTTAATCGTAAAATTACAAATACGGCGATAGGGCGCGATGTCGGGGAAGCCTTGGCCGCTTACCTTCTGCCAGTGTTGGCCGCAACAGTGGCGCAACGTGTCGTTTTTGCAGAAGCCGCCGCACAAGGTAAGTCTATTTTTGAAATCGATGCCGAGGGTTCGGCAGCTCGCGAGATCGAGGCCGTTATGGCCGAGCTGATGGGGTTTGTATTATGAGCGAAAAACAGGTAAAAAAAATATCTATTGGTGCTAAACCAACCACTCGACAACCTACGGTTGCTGCCGATGCGTGGGTAGAAACGCGTGAAACTGTTCAAGATGAGGAAAAGGAAAAGTTGAAGCGTTTAACCATCGACATTCCCGAAAGCCTGCATCGAGCGATTAAAACGCAGTGCGCCGGAAGAGGTGCAAAAATTGCAGATGAAGTGCGAGAGCTACTTTTACAGAAATACGGAAAAGCTTAAATGCGCTTTTGTGTCTGGTATGTAGTATTACCCACCGCAAGTGAAGATTAACGGCCGTTTAAAGCTATTTAACAAACCAAGGGGAACTGCCCATGCAACAACCAGTGTTCATAAAAAGGTATCCGGTAGGGATACAGAGATTCATCAATGTAGCGCCGCCACTGATGATCGAGATAGCGAACCGCTGGGTTCTTGGGTGGCCGGAAGCGGTAACGGCGCTAATAGAATCGGGAGAGTATTTGGAAGCGCTGGAGAATCAAGAGCAGCAGGAACGGGAAATATTGTCATCGGCGGGAACCGGCCATCTAGCGAGACACGAAATATTACAGGAATTCGGTCTGAGTCTGTCGCCACCGGCCGCAAAATCGTAAAAATTTTAATAAGGTGCTTAAGATGAACAATGTAGTGGTTAATTTTCCTAAGCCAAAACGGCCTTTACCTGGTCTTCACCTCAACGCAGACAAAATCAAGGCAGTAATGCCGGAAGCGTCCGGGATAAAGGCTGTATTCGCCTGGTTGTGGGTTGCTGTGAGATTTCCGCTATTTTTGGCGCTCTACTGGTTGCGGTTGCCGATCTTGACGGTTTGCAACCTAATATCGGTTCCGGGCTTATTTGCCTTTCTATTTGGCTTGTACGCTTTTCCAGAGCATCGTTCAATGGTGTGGGGGATAGGAGGCATTAGTTTTGCTGCTTTCGCCCTGCATTGGGCCTATGACTCTTTGTTGATCTGGCTTTCGCCTAATGATGTGATTTTTACGCGCTAACCAGGGGGGGGATATTTTCGCGGGCGCGAAAATTCAGGCAAAAAAAACCGGGAAGAATCCCGGTTTAAGAATATCGCTGTTGCCGCTCTTTATGGCGTAATTTGAATGCGTGGAATGTTTGCCACAGATCCGGATTTTATGGATATTTCATTCGCCTGTTGGTCGGCCAATTGCTTTTCGGCTGCGGCCAGCATAGATAATGCCTGTAATTTGCTTTGTTCGTTTTGAATCATCCCTTGCTCTGTTGCAATACGCGCTTGCAACTCCGCTATAGCTTTAGGGTCTTGAGTTTGGCTAATTTCCGCCGTCATATCTTCGAGGTTCTGAAGGCGTTGCGCCGCCGCTGTATAGGCTTCCATGCTAAGGGCTTTATTTGTTGCCGCCTGGTTCAGTTCGGTTTGCCATTGATTGGCCGCAGTTGGGCTGCTGAAGGAGTCCGTGCTTAATGTCGTGGCCGCTTGCTTAATATCATTGATTGCATTCCCCAAGTTTCCATAAGACCCCCCATTAGCCAGGTTTAGGGCTTGTTGAGCATCGGGCGGCAACATGCGCCGTGCTTGTTGAAATGCTGAGCTGTTCATCAGGTCAGACATGCCGCGTGAGCCCGTTAAGCTTTGGTATTGCTGTTGCATTTGTTGATATTGTTGTTTCAGCTGAGACAGTTGACTTCCCATGTGTTCGGCTTGCGCGGCCCATCCTGCTACAGTTTCCGCTACATGAGCCGCGTCAACCACGGGGATACCAGTAGCAAAAGCGTTGCTCACAAATAGTGAAGCAGCAAGAGCCACAAGGGCGATTTTTTTATTTAGTAGTTTCATATTTTCTTTCCTTCTCGAAAATTTGATTAAGCCTCTGTTGCGGTTCTTGCGGAGCTTGATCTTGTGATTCTGCGATACACGGCTTTCGGTGTGCCTTGGATGCTATTGCCTTGGCCGTTGCGGTTTCGTGCTTTGTTATAAAGAGCCTTTCCGGCTCCATACCCTGCTTTCCCTACTTGTAGTGGTGACGGCGTTGAGCCTTTGATCTTGTTGTATGCCCAACTCGCAGCGCCTGCCGATGCCGTGCTGACACCACCGCTCAGACCCCCTGCTAAAACCACCATGCCTGGAATAGCAATTATGCCAATGACTCCAAGGATTGCAGGAATTGTAATATCTCCGATCGTCACAATACCGGCATTTTTTGCCACATTGTTGCTGACCGCTTGAAATGTAGAATCGTAATACGTGAATATTAAGGATGCGGCGCTACTTACAAGAACGATAGTAAAGCCAGCTGCTAGACAAGAACCCAGCCACCAGTCGAAGAATTTACGTGTCGCGTCAAAGAGCATCGTCAGTATGAAAAGCGGCCCTAGTGCCAGGAGTAAGGCTAAACTAAATTTTGATGAGATAATTATGGTTGCGGTAATGGCTGTAACAACAATGGTTACAAGAAACAAAACAAGGGCTATGGCATAACCGCCTATGTTTCTGAATGATGCTGTTTCCCATGCCTTACTGGTTAAATCGAGACCTGCGCCAACAATCTTACCGATAAGTTGCGAGGTAGTAGCTACTTGCGATCCACTGAGTGTACTACCCAATGCGGTAGGCCATTCATAAAGAAATGTTGCGACATCGGACGCATAAAGGCTTGAGTCTATTGCAAACGTAACAATGAATGATGCTTTGATGATTCTCGCGACTCCATCCATGATAGGCTCTTGTACTAGGCCGCGCAGTAACATCCAACCGTACAGCAGCACATAAATAGTAACCAGGACATAAGCAGTGTTATGGAAAGCACCGGCTACTGACGCGGCCCCATCGGTGAAGTATTTCGTTGTTACTGAGTCTGTATATTTGAATATATCATCATAAATGTGATTTTCTGGTGCTTGTGCTATAGCTGCCATTACTCCCCCTTTTTCTTGTCAGGAGTTACTTCTATGCGGGGAATGTGGCTCACGTCGCCCATTTTTTTAGAGATAGTCGCATCCTTTTCAGCCTGATTTTCGTTGTCGATTTTGTCACACGCGGTAAGCGCCATAACAGCGGCAATAGCGACTAAAACAATTGTATTATTCATAACTTTCCCCTACGGATTTAATTGGTTCTACGCGTCTTCATACCTTAATTGAAGGTAATAATCAAACGCAATTCATATTTTAATTATATTGTCAAGCGTTTTCGCTTTACAAATGCTTCATTCACTTCCAGCATACCGACATAATCAACCTGGATTCGGGCGATTTCATCACCGGGCAATTTCAGGAAACCTTGTAAATCGGGCAAGCCCATCACTTCCGAAGCCAATACTGCCGATTGCCTAACCACCTGAGTTGATGTGCTTTGGCTTTGACTTTGGCCGTGATCGTTTGTGCTGAACGAGTCATTAACCTGCATCCGCTCAATTTCCTGTTCTCCTAGTTCTTGCTCCATGCTTTTGGCCGTCTCGGCATCACCAGCGCGTAAGATGCACTTAACAGAAGTATTGGCAATTAAGGTCTGTGCTTCGTCGCGTCCGTAAGTTGCTCGAAGCTGCGCGATAGTTTGCAAACCAAGAACGCATCGACCGCCGTATTTTCGCAGCTTGGTAAGGCCACCGCGTAGACTGGTGATTTTTCCTAAACTGTCCACCTCATCCATGATGTACCAAAGCCCCCGGTTTTGATCTTCCGACAGGCTTAAGCCTTCGACTAAAGCCATTTCAAGGAACGTGGCTACTAAGTTACGAAGTAACCCCATTTGGTCATCCCGGTACGTGATGAATAGCCAGTTTTCCCGCCACTCATCCTGTACCCATTGCCGAATAGAAAAATCGCCGTCATCTTGCAGGTATTGGAACACGCCAATATAAGTCGAAATTATGCCGCGAGTGGACGAAAGCATTCTATCGTTGCCTTTAGCGCACAGCGCCGCCGCCGGCGTTCCTGCGAGCAGTCCGGCCAGCTCCTTTTGGTCTGCCGTTGTAAGCCAATACAGCAACTTTTTAATGGATCTGTCGCCTTGCCGATGCATTGAAAGCATGGCCTGAGCAATCAAGGTTTGAGCGTAATGGTTCCACTCGCCACCGTCACCCTTTCCATCAGGAATAATAGCCTTTGCGATTCGGTCACAGTCATAGTCCGCGCGAATTTCCGCGAAAGGCGACCACCGTACAGACCGAGAATCGAAGGGATTTAAGAGCATGTCCGTGGGCTGGCCGAAACGCGCATAGAAGCCGCCTGCCGGATCAGCAATAACCGCCCTACTCTGGCGTTTTCTGATAATGCGAAGCATACCGTTGATGACTTGGGTTTTACCTGCGCCGGTCATTCCTGAAATTAAGAAGTGCTGAGCTTCCATCATCCTAGGGATGGTTACGCCACCGATATTCACATCAGTTCTGCTGTCGTCATGCTTGGCCGTGCGAGCATTCAATTCGTGCGCTTCGACCACCCGCGCACCACGGCGAACCAGATCGTCACTGTTATCAGCGTTGCTAAACCGGAATGAGTCGAAAATGCTCCACCAAATACCGCTGTACCAGATAACCATGATATAGAACGCGAACGCCATCGTACCCATTAATTTGTGATCTGTATTGAACCAATAGATTGTTAGACCGCCTGGAACTAAAAGCACAAGGCTACCAAATAGAGAGGGCCAATTTGCAGGGTTTAGATTTTCAGCGCCACACCGCACGATGTTGTTTAGTGTCCATAATGCAGGCGCTAAAATGAATGTAAGAAGGGCGAGCCATTCAAGAATATTTATAATTTCGTTCATGATTTTTTTGCTACTCCGGTATTAATTGTTCGTTAATTCATCGTCTGTTGGCGGCGGCAATAACCTTAAGTTATTCGTGTGAATAGCAGTCCAGGTTGCGTCATTTTTTGCCGTATGCGGTTCAACTATGAGTGTCGCCTCGACTACTCGCATTTCACGGCGCACCATATTTCCTTCCCTGTTTTTGTCCGTAAAATAAATGATGTCATTTACGATCTCGCGCCACACGCCACATTCCAACGCAAGTAGTGAAACAAGAAAAATAGCCAATATTCCCCAAATTGGATGATGTCCGGCTAACCAACTAGCTGTTGCCAAGACAGGAACGGCAACAAGGATTATGTTCAAAAAAAGAGACGGCCAAGTGTCCGGATTAAGGTTTTCCGCACCTCTAAGAACAATGCAGGCCAGCGCCCATAGTGTTTGGGTGAGGACAGCAATCCCTATGAACACATCATAGAAATTTTCAAAAAAATGGGTAATGTTGTAGATATTTTCGATCATTTTGCTACTCCGTTATTGTTGTTTTGTGTGTCCACTTGGCGGTTGTCCAGGCGCACCAAATGCTGATTTATTGCTTTTTATATTGTGCAATACAAAATTCGTTAATTAGAGCTTGCAGCGTCCTGCAATATCTTTCTTGCCTGTTCGGGTAAACTCTTCCATGCCTTCTCAGTCGCTACCCCCCAAATCAGCGAGGTTCGTTGTTCTTTTGTTAGATTAGATGTACTCCAATAGTTTCTTACCCACTCCAACGAAATGCCACCGATAGCGCCGCCCATAAGTGCCGCCGCTAATACCGCAGCAACCCAAGTTTTAACATTTGCATTTCCCGCATCGTGTAGCGTATTGATTGCCTGTTCTGCTCCCCGCGTTGCTTTCTCAAAGCGTAAAGCGGCTGCATTCACAGGTTCGCGCACCGCTAAAGTTGCGGCCTTTTCAAGTTCATCACGCAAAATAGTATGCATTGATTGTTGGAGCCATTGAGCTACAGAAGTTAAAACAACTCGCGTTATATCCTCAATCTGCGCTTTGTTTTCTTCCGCTATCTTCTCCGCTTCCGCCCTGAGTGCTTCGGCGTGTTCTCGTAGCATAAACGCGGAAGCTTCCTTTATCCTTTCCGGTATAGTCTCATAGGCGGCAAAACAAATAACTACCGGAAACAAAGCATCGTTTGGTTTAATTTCCACTGCCTCTGCAATGTTAGCAATCTTCGAGACTAAAGCATCATCCGGCTGGTGTCCGTTCAATTTAAACAGAATGCGTCTAACCTCATTTTGCCTTGTTGTCATATTGCTACCTCGTTAAACATGGCACAGGCTAACGACTTCCATCTTTTCAATTCGGCTCTGTTGCCTATTGGCATATCTACAGACGCTTTCGAAATAGTTATCCTGTTTGTATAAATTTCATCCGCAAGCAGGTCTGCAATATCTGGAAAAGTTAGCGACTTTCCGCCATTTTTTTCAACAGTACCGCGAATTTTCGAGCCGTTATAAAGCTGATACTTGCTTTCGTCGCCAAAGTAACCATTACGGACAACATGCACTAAAGCATTCGGTAATGCTTCCCTGAAATCCTTTAGAAGCTCTAGGCTGTCACGTTGTCTATTAATAACCCACAACGCTATTAATTTGCGTCCTAGTTCCTCAAGAGTGCTGTTTAATGTTTCACCGTACTTTTGCACACCTTGATTATTTGCCGCCTTCGTATTAATTACGATTGTGTTATCTTTGTTTTCTTCGCTACCACAGATGTTAATTAAACTTATCCAGCCGTCAGCATCTTCTAAGTTTACTTGAATGCCGTTTGTTTCGCTTCCGTATGTTTTCCATACATCCGGGTTGCTGGTATCCGTTTCTATTAATGTTACGCTTTCGCCTTTGCTTTTAAGATAATCAATTAGCGCCATTGTAACCATTGATTTTCCAACACCGCCTTTGCTTCCACCGACTAAATAAATAGGCTTACTCATGATTGCTTTCCTTAAGGTCAAATTGTTATATGTCGTCAGAATCAGGTCTAACAAAGCCGCTATTTTTTTCTGAATCTGTTGCTTTTTCAACTATCGACTTCGCCGCTGGTTCTGTTTTCTCTGATGCGACAACAGCGGGTTGTTTTATTTCCTTACTTTGCGTCTTCACCTTGGCTGGCTTAGACCTTTGCAAATAACTCTTTAATGTCGGTGTGGTTATCTGTATTCCGCCTTCCGTCATAAACTTAGCAATATCATCAAGGGTGTACCCTTTCTTTTGCATTGCTTCAATCTCGCGCTTGAGTTCTTTTATAGACTCTTGCTTACTTACCGTGCGTTTCGCTTTGGCAACCTCTGGCGCACCTTTCATCTTTTCTCGAACTGCTTCTATAGTTTCTACTTTTATAGTCATTTATGCTAACTCCTATGCTTACTATTTACTACGTTATTTATGCTACGCCTTTTTAATTCGTATTGCAATAGCCTTTTTTATGTGATAACGTGACAAACGAAGCACAAGAGAAATATTAGGACAAGTTGCGTGTTGGATACACAAATTAGGAGGCGCTACGCTTTCCTAATTTGAGTATCCACCGTAAAAAATCAATCCGCCTATGGCTACTCGATTTTTTACTACACGAACTTGCTCAGGGCAAAGCCCCGAGACCCCAGCGGCTTACGCTAACCCGCCGTTATAACAGCGCAAAGCGCAGAGGTGATAAAGTGACGTTCCAAAAAGGAACCAATAACAAGACAGCTGATGTGCGCATCCGGTTTACGCCGAATGAAAAAGAACAAGCAAAAGCCATTGCAAAAGAGGCCGGACTAACGCTTTCCGAATACATACGGAGACGTGCGCTTGGTTTGCCAGTGCGAAGCAAAGCCGATGCTCAGATGATTAACGAGCTTCGCAGGCTTGGCGGATTGGTCAAGCATATTCACAATGAAAGTGCAGGAGTAAATAGCAAAGAAACGGCAGGTGTGCTGGTTGAGATTATCGAAGCCATTAAAAGGATTGGCTCTTAATTATGATAATCAAACATGCGGATAAACGGCGAGACGGTGGCGGTAGTTTTCACACTCTTGGTAACTATCTAACAATAGAGGCCGACCAAGAAACCGGAGAAGTTCTAAGTCGTGGTGAAGTTATGTTATCCGATAACATTCTATCTATTGGTACTGCTTATTCAGAAATGAACGCGGTAGCAAGTGAGAATACACGGCATAAGGCGTCGCCAGTTTCTCACTATATTATTTCGTGGCCGTCAGACGAAAAGCCAACAAGAGAGCAATGGCAAGAAGCGGTTAAGCATGTTTTGAAAGGTCAGAATGATGAAAGGCGGGGGTTAAGTCTTGCCGACAATCAATATATGGCTGTGGCTCATAATGACACGGATGATTTTCACGTTCATATAATGGTGAACCGGATTAATCCAGAAACTTACGAAGCCGTCACACCTGATATGTCGAGAAAGAGTTTAGCGAAGTCAGCAAGGGAGATCGAAGCGGCGCAAGGTTGGAAGCATTCAAATGGTCTTTATAAATGGGATGCAGAAAAAGGCGTTGCAGTAGAGACAACTAAGGAAGAAAGAGAGAACGCGAAAAGTAGCACAAAAGATAATGAACACGGGCGCAGTACAGAGGCGACAGGAAAAGCGGCGAGCATGGAGGCTCACGGAAACGCGGAAAGCCTTGAGACCTATTGCAAGGGGCAACCGGCAAAAGACCTTAGCCAGCTTATGAAGCGTGACGGTATCAGCTGGCAAGATGTTCACTCAACTTTAATGAAGCATGGTCTTGAGCTTCACAAAGCGGAGAAAGGTGGTTACACCGTTAGTGGAAAAGGTTCGGATAGTGAGCGCATCCATGTAAAAGCATCAAAGGTTTTCCGCCGTCAGTTTGCAGGGAAAACAGAGAGAGCGGCCACCGATTTAAAACTAGGCCAGTGGGAAGCGCCAAAGGATTTTTTGCAGCACGTTGTTAAGAAAGAAAATGAATACAACCAGCATCGAGAGTCAAAGCGAAACCCTCAAGAGAGAGCGGAGCGCATAGAAGAACGGGCGAAAATGCGTCAAGACTTGAAAGCGCGTTTCAATGCGTACAAGTCGCAACACTGGAAAGAAAAACGGATAAGTCAGAATGCAGAACGAGAGGCGGACAAGGCTAAATTCAAAGAACAATACAGAGTAGCCAAGGAGCGTCGTTCAGAGCTTAAAGAGGTTAATGTGGCCCCGGAAGTTCGCAAAGCCTTGTTATCAGTTGCGGCGGCAGAAGCCGTGCAAGCAAGAGAGCAATTAAAGGTGGAACTTGCCGAGAAGCGGCAAAAGAGCAAGCCGAAAGACTACCGCACATGGGTAGAGGAACAGGCTAAGGATGGAGACCGCGCAGCAATCAGCCAGATACGCGGCTGGCAGTACCAGGAAGGCCGGAACACCAAAGAGAACGAGGGCAGACTTGCCGAACTAGACAAACGTGATAACGCCAGGGCGACCGACAACGACCGACACGACCCGGCAGACCCCCGCATTTTCGCGGACGCGAAAAAGTCGGCGGCTCTTCGCATGACCTGGGAGGTAAACACTAAAACAGGCGACGTGGCTTATCAGATCGACGGCAAGCAAGCTTTCACCGATCACGGCGAGCGCGTCAGCTTTGGCAATGGCAAGGAAGCGGATGCAATTGAAGCAGGGTTGAAGCTGGCCGCGCAAAAATACGATGGAAAAGTACATTTAAACGGTACTGAAGAATTTAAGAAGCTGGCTGTCGAGGTCGCCGCAGAACGCGGCGTAAGCGTACAGTTTGCTAACAAAGAGCTTTCTATTTACCACGAGGCTTACAAGCACCAAATGCAAGTCGAAAGGGAGAAGAGAGAAGTGGAGCAGCGTTCACAGCGAGAGCAATCGCCGGAACGCGGCAGTAGTAATAAAGATCAAGATTTTGGACGATAGGAGTAGCAAAATGTTTGAAGGTAACACCGAAAAAAGACTGCTTGAAAAGTGTGCCCAGTTGGCTACTTGGCACTTTTTAGAAAATGACCCGGTAGAGAAGGAACGCTTGGCCGCTGAACTCGCGCAATGCGTGAAGGAAGCCGCCAAGGCCAAGGAGGAAAAAAAGGCCAGCGCGGCAAAAATGGCCCAGATCGACAAGAAGAAGGAGCAACAGGAGGCCAAAGAAAAAGCCGAAATCCAAGCCAGGGACGCAGAAGCCGCCGAACATGCCGAGTGGGAAAAAGGCATGCTTGAACGAGCGGAACGCGGCCGCGAAGATCACGGAGCGGCACCGGAAAAGGTTCTTGAGCGCACCTTAGTGATTCCTGAGTACATCCGCAATTGTCCGGCGTATCAGCAGGTTCTTGAAGGTCAGAGGGCGGCTCAAGCCGAACGAATAGAGGCAGAAGCCAGGGCCAACAACTACCAAGGTATTGCCAATCAGGCACGAATGGAAGCCGCCGAAGAACGCAACGAGCACCAGCAGCACGAAGCCGAGCAAGACCAGGCGAAGCCAGGTGTTGAAGCTGATGACTATGACCTTTACGAGCAAGCGGCCAAGGAACTTGATGCGGAGCCAATGAAGGAGGGGCAGGAGATCGAGGGTGAAGTGGTCGAGGTTGCCCAGGTAGACGGCAAGAACTATTACATCATCGAGCAGGGCTGGGAACGCCTAGCGGTTCCGGCTGGCGACAAACCGGAGTATGAAAAGGGTGATGAAATAACCGTATCCCGAAGCAAGGAAGGCTTTGAAACAGGGGAGTCTTACGGCTACGAGCGGTAACGATTCACCAGCAGTTTTACCAGTATTATTTCCGAGCCGAAAGGCTCTAAACCAAGGCCGTTGCGAGCGGCCAAACTTTAGGAGTAGCACCATGAAAAAAAGCACCATCCAAATAATTGCAACTGTCGTTGTTGGCACTGCCATGTTTTTGCCCGCTGTTATTGCAGCGACTAAGGACAAGCTGCCAAGCGATCAACAAAAAAGTATCAATCTGGACATGATCTATATGCCAGCCAAGGGTAACGGCGTTTGCAATGACCAGCAGGGCGCACGTAATTCTTGTATGGCAACTGTACGCATAACCGATGCAAATGGAGGCAAACGTGATGGTTTTGGCGTGTTCGTTGGGAATGACCTGATTGCAACTGATTATGGCCTCGTAACAGGCCAGGGTGATGGTTATGCAGTGAAGCCGGACGATGGGCATACCTACACAATTTATTTGAGTGATGGAACAGAACGCGCGGCGAAGCCTTGGGCGTTTGTACCTGGTGCCGTGGCTGTTCTGCGGATGCAGTAAGAAAAAAAACGGCGCTGTTGCGAGCAGCGCCGTTCTAGCCAGCGGAGTAGCAATCTTTTGGACAAAAGCACCACATGACTAAAAATATAATACCCCATGACAAGCTTAAAAGCTTGTCAGAGTTAAACGACGCGTTGTTAAACGAAGCGTTGCGGCGTTGTAAGAAAACGTTGTCTGAAGGGGTGGACGAAATAAACAGTCTAATTCTTGGGGCAGGAAAGATGCAACGTAGAGAAACCATAGAGCAGGCCGAAAACATGCCTGTTGATCCTAAAAACAACTAAAAATACGGCCCTGGTTGGCGCTACTAACGCCGATCAGAGCCTAACCAAACAACGACTAAAAAGGAGTCGAACATCATGGTTTATTCAATTATCCCATCATCAAAAATAGATGCAATTGTTACCGTGGAACGGGACGACCTGGACAGCTTTTGCGATAGCCTGCCAGAGCCTATTATTGCTCAGCCGTTTGTTAAAACAGTTCGTGGACGTGGTCTTGAATTGTTTTTAAAATATCCTGGTGCGCTTGTTAGGCTTGTCCAGGGAGGCGTACCGATTTTTTTCAAAAATTACGAGCAGGTGGCGTTTGAGCTGGATGGCGTGCCAAATGTCGATATGTCTACCCTGATACCAAAAACTGGCTACTATCAGGACTTAAATTAACATCCTTGTTCAATGCCTTGGCGAACCCTAAAGGGCCGGGCTTTCCGTTCCAATGAATATTCCGAATTGCAACGGCCAGTACGAAAAAAAGGATATTCCGTAAACTCCATATCTTTTTTTCTACTGTCCGTACGCAGCTTCAAAATATTCATTTCCTCTACAATCCCTTTCGCAAGATCAAAAGCAAAAGCTCTATTATCGAGGGCGATTTATACACAACTTTTCGCTTTTTCGGGGGCAGCTTGGAGGCCCCCCCGCGAAAAGATGTGCATAAATCTTGTTTTTTGATTTTTAACCCACGAAACTGAAAACACCATTGTTTCTCCTAATCGCACTAATCAATTCTAAAAAATGACCTTTTTTAATCCAGCGCCGGTCGGAACCGGATCGGATCGGGTTCTGAAGAGGGGGAAAATGTTAAAAATTGCCGGCGTATTGTCAACTTTTAAGAAATTATAGGGGATGGGGCGATAAGCCGAAACTGTATGTTTGTTAATGGGGTTGTTTAATTATATCCATCTGGATATAATTAAGTTATGAAACAAATACGATTCCTGGGAGACTCGCTCAAGCGCTTGCGGGAGTTTCCCGAAGATGCCAAGCACGATGCGGGCTACCAACTTGACAAGGTACAGCACGGAGAGCAGCCGGACGATTTTAAGCCGATGCCTTCGATCGGCAAGGGCGTTGAAGAAATCCGGGTGTGGGATGACTCAGGCACTTATCGAGTGATCTACACTGCCAGGTTAGCGGATGCCGTCTATGTGCTGCACGCTTTCCAGAAAAAAACACCGGCCACGACCAAGCGCGACATCGAGCTGGCCAGTAAACGATACACCGAACTTTTGAGGGGCAACCCATGACCAACAATATCGAAACATTTAGCAGTGTGTGGGACGCGATTGCTGACACGCCAGAACAGGCCGCCAATCTTCAGGCGCGAGCCGAAGTAATGCAGCAAATAGCCGCTATCATCAAGGCTAATGACTGGAAGCAAGCTGAAGCCGCTGCCCATTGCGGCGTAACGCAGCCGCGTATCAATGACCTGTTGCGTGGCCGGGTATCGCGTTTTTCCCTGGATGCCCTGGTGAACATTGCCACGGCCCTTGGCCGACGTGTACATGTTGCGTTAGAAGCTGCGTAATCGAGAAAAACATGGAACAGTTAAATCAGATTATAATTTATGCGTTTTTGTGTGGCGCCGGCGTTTTTATCGGTATTTGGGGATGGCGCCGCGAAGTGGATACAGCTTGGATCGTTTCATTGGTTTCGGCCGCAGCCGTTGTTTGGTTCGTGTTTCCGGATCCAACGCCGGTGGACAGGATTGTCGATGCTATCGATAACATCACTTTGATTATGTATAAAGTGGGGTGGAGTGTTGCCTGGTTTGTTGGCAGCTTAGGCGTTTATTTTGTTGTGCGTTATGACTAGAACGACTGCGCGTAAGTAGCGTTATGTTAAATGGGACTAAAAAAAACATCCACTTTTTGAAAAGTGAATGTGATAGTGTGCTATAGTGACCGAAACGGATAACGATAAGAAGGCGATAGAATGTCTAAGTCGGTTTACGAAGCCACAGTGAGAGTATTATTTGAGTCTGGGGCTGGGAAAGATATAACAATTTATCACCCACAAGAACGACGTGAAAGATGGGCAATATTTTTTAAAGTGGGTGATGAAAAATTTGTTGTCGCGAGTAACCGTGAGGATGTGCGGACTTGGGCGAGTTTAAACTCGGCCGTGCGATGGTTGAAAGGATTTGGCATCAGCGAAGCTGTGCTAGAAATCACGTAGAGTAGAATACAAAAAGAAAACCCCTGGTGTCGATAAAGCTGCTAAATCTTGGCGGATCACAGTTTTATAAACACTCAGGGGGCAGTAATTACGAGAAAAATATAACATAATGACAACAAAAAATCAATCAAAACACACTGGCCGCCAAGAAGACAGGCCATGTGCAAAATGAGCTAATACAGCTTGTACAGCCCGATTTAGGCTGTACAAAAAATATTCCCACTTCCGATATATCGGGCAATAAATGCGGCCATCATTATGTGCCGCGTGTCAATTCAGGCGGTAATTTTTGCGGCCATAGTTCTGACGCTCCCCGTTTTTTCAAGCCTCCTGAAAAACACGCTAAACTACCTTTGCTTCTTAGACGCACCCAAGAAGCGATCCAGGACTATTTCTGGAAAATAAGTATATTCCCGCATCTGAACGCCGTTAATCGGAAATTCAAGAAAAATGGAT
>Ga0265297_10006345_pt1 | contig 17282 bp, 12 predicted proteins | sample Munlanlwell13791_FD_192502 | JGI IMG/M metagenome (GOLD analysis project Ga0265297, IMG submission 192502) | Leachate microbial communities from a municipal landfill in Southern Ontario, Canada - Leachate well 137-91 | ecosystem: Engineered > Solid waste > Landfill > Unclassified | place...
AGCAATTGTTTCAAATTGCTCCTTAGAATACAAAAACAAACAATTATCCAAGCCCTTTGTGACAACTGCTCCTTTTTTTAAAATGACCCGGAACTTGGCTGGAATAGCTAAACGTCCTTTGTCATCTAAATTATGATTGTATTCGCCGATAAACATTTACGTGTAATTTATAATAAAAATTTAATGGTTTAAATTTATAATTATCTTAATAAAAAACAGACATTCACCACCTCTCCCCACAATTCACCTTACAAATTTAATTATACACCACTACTCCCCGATGGTCAACACTTTTATTTATTGTAAAATAGGCCAAAAAACAAATAAAAAAGCCACTTTTCAACAAGTAACTCTTTTATTCTAAAAAATTAATTTATTTTAAGCTAAAGTTTTCAACAACTAATACACAGTGCTTTTTGGGGCGCCAATATTCGGTTCTTGACTATAAATCGGCTCGACTAAAGAGTAATTGGCAAATTTCTTACTTGTTTTTCCCGTTTTTGATTCAGCTTCGACGGGAATTTTCAAAGCATAGCCAAGTGCATTGGCTGTAATAACGCCGATGCGAAGTGAGGTAAAGCTTGAACCTGAATTAGCAACAATGATTTTTTTTAGAGCTTGGAGCGGAATTTTATTTTGACTAAGTAATTTATCAATCGCCGGCACTAATTTTTCTGCCTGGTCTTTATTGGCTTTAATCTTTCGATTCACTATAACTTCTCCATTATTTAAAACCTTAATAACAATAAGGTCGTTTAAACTGGTATTTATATATAGGCTTAACTTATTGTTTTTAGTTTTCATATTCATAAAAATATATTTATTTTCAGTGGACGTAAGGTTACAAATATTATTTTTATTGGCTGCGGAACTCGCCCGCTTACTAGTTAGTGGGTAAAGAAGTAGATTTTGGCGGGCTCAGACAGTCCTCGCCGAATAAAAACAATATTTGTAACCTTACGCCTATTTTAAAATTTCTTCAACCTCTCTAAGACTAGAGACTTGAACTATTTTTTCCCTTAATTTACTAGCCCCTGGTAATCCGAGCATATACCAAACCAAATGCTTCCTTAGTTCAATGATCCCCGTCTTCCCTTTTATTTTTTTAGAAAGCGCCGCCTGTTCTAAGGCAATTTTAAAAATTTGTTTTTGTGTTAGTTTTATTTCCTTATCTTTTTTTATTTCTTTAAAAAGCCAAGGACGGCCTAAAACTCCGCGAGCCAAACCGAGACCGTCCGCTCCGCTCTCTTTTAGAGCCTTCCTCGCATCTGTTAAATTATTAATACCACCGTTAGCCAGAATAATCCCCTTAAAGTATTTTTTCGCTTGTTTTATTATTTTAAAATCAACTAAGCCTGAAAATCCCTGGTTTAAAGTTCGCGCGTGGATCATTAAGGCAGAAACCGGCAAGTCAGAAATATTTTTTAGAAATTCTAAAGCATCAACATTCCCTGATTTAGATCTAATTTTTATTGAAACCGGCAAATCTGTGTTATTTAAAACGGCCTCGATAACTTCTCGTGATTTTTTTAAATTCTGCATTAAACCAGAGCCGGCCCCTTGTTTAAAAATTTTTGGAACAGGACAACCAAAGTTAATATCAATTCCGTCCGGCTTAATTTTTTCTGTGATAACCCTAGCCGCCACCGCAAAATGCTCAGGGTTGGCGCCGAACAATTGAACTACGTAATATTTCTCTTGTTTGCGGTTAAACTTTAAAAGTTCGAGAGTTACTTTCGCACCATCTTTATTTTTTGATTTTTCTCCATAATAAAGAGCGGAAACTGAAGCCATCTCACTATATAAAACATCGGCCCCATATTTTTTAGCAATCTGTCGAAAAACTAAATCCGTAAAACCGGCCATCGGTGCTAAAGCTAAAATCGGTTTTTTCATTTTTGACCAAAAGTTTTTTTTCATAATCACGCCTTAAACACCTTAGCACCATCTTTATCATCCTCAATTAAGTATCCAAATTCTTTTAACTCGTCCCTAATCTTATCCGCTTCGCTCCAATTCTTTTCTTTCCTAGCCTTCTGACGAGCAATTACTAAATCTTTAATTTTATTTGGCAGTTGGCTGGATTTTATCTCTTGATTTTTTATTTCAATTTTATCTAAATTTAAACCAAGAACCTGATCAAAATCCAAAATAGTCGCCAGTTTATCCATATCTTTTAATTTTGATTTTAAAACGGCAAAAAGAATTGATAAAGCTTTGGCAAAATTTAAATCGTCATTTATAGCTAACAGAAATTTTTCTTTATATTCATTAGAAACTTTTCCACGAATCTGGCCAAGCGCCGCTATTTGATTAGACAAGCTGTCTAAACCGTCCTGCGCTTGTTTAATCCCGTCTTCCGAATACTCCATCGGCTTACGATAATGAACCTGCATCGCAGTAAAACGATAGGAAAGTGAATTTATTCCTTTTTGAACCAAGGCTTTATTTAAAGTCAAAAATCCGTCTTCGCTTTTCGCCATCTTTTTACCACCAGCAATATTTAAAAAAGCACCATGCAACCAATAATTAAAAAACTTCTGGCCAGTGGCCGCTTCGCTTTGGGCAATTTCGTTGGTATGATGAATATTTATATGATCTATGCCGCCACAATGAATATCTAATTGGTTCTTTAAAAATTTCAAACTCATCGCCGAACATTCAATATGCCAACCCGGAAAACCGACGCCCCAAGGAGACTTCCATTCCATTTGCCTTTTTGTGTCTTTGGGCGAAAATTTCCATAAAGCAAAATCCGTCGGATTTTTTTTCTCCGGGTTTTTCTCTACTCTCGCTCCTTCTCTCAGAGTTTCTAACGGCAAATGACTTAATTTATTATAATTTTTAATTTTTGAAGTATCAAAATAAATTCCATCACTGGTTTGATAGATATAACCTTTTTTTTCTAGAGTTTTGATCATCGCAATCTGTTCCGGAATATTATCAGTCGCCTTACACCAGATATTCGGTTCTTCAATATTTAATAAGGCTAGATCTTTTTTGAAAGCTTCGGCATAAAAACTAGCTGTTTGCCAAGCATCTTTCCCTTCTCTTTTAGCGCCAAGCTCCAATTTATCTTCTCCCATATCCATGTCGCCAGTTAAATGACCAACGTCAGTGATATTCATGACATGATTTACTTTATAACCATTATACTTTAAAACTCGGACTAAAAAATCCTCAAATAAGTAAGTTCTTAGATTTCCGATATGCGCGGAATTATAAACAGTCGGTCCGCAAGTGTAAAGACCGACCTGATTTTTTTTAATCGGCTTAAATTCTTCTTTCTTTTTAGATAAAGTATTGTATAAAAGAATCTTATTCATATATAAATTTATTTAAAGCGAACGGGAATCTTAAAAGAAGCGTCATTTTCCGACAAACCAGATGGATTATCTTTGGAAATTTCTAAATAGCCATTTGCTGCTTCACCGGAATTAAATTCTAAAACTGATTTAAAGGGGACCATTTCTTCCGTCATCCAATCGCTTTGGGCTGTCCCAAAATGGGACAAAATTATTCGATCCTTTTCGTCAACTATTTTAACCGGAAGATTAGCTTCAAAAAACCAATTTCCTTTTGCCCAACCTAATACAGTTAAAGGAGAACTGACGAGTTGTCCAGAAACAATATTACTAACAATTACTTCATCATTATTCACTTCTATCGCGCCTTCAATTTCACATTTCTCTTCCCAAACCCTGAGGCACTTTTGTTTCGCCTCACACCAAGAATATCCGGCCGGCCCCAAACAACCATGCTCGTCCTTATCTCCGCCAATAATTGTCTCCGACGTTGTCGGCAATTCTTCTTTTATTATTTTGCCTGGGCAATCTGCAGTCGGCTTAGCTTCGCTCGGATTACCATGTCTAACCCATTCACCCTGGGCACATATCCAATCATCTTCCTTGCTGGTTAGCCTTAATACTATAGCCGTAAAAACGATAATCCCAAAAATAATCAAGAAAAACTTTGATTTATTCATATATTTGTAAATTATAAGTATAGTTTATCATATTTTCATAAAATTGACATATAAAATAAGCCCCGCCAATAAGAACGGGGCTCACTTCGTTTACACCTGCGGAAGCCTAAAAGTTATAAAAAAAGCATACCTTGCCTTATACAGCTTGCCCACAACAGGATGACGAAGAAGAATAATCCTGACAGATAAATCATTATAGTAGAGGTAGAGCTCTTCTTTGGAAATCTTAATTAAATTCCAAATTTCTTCACCAGCCTTTTTACTCTCATTAATGATTTTCAATAAGATAGCTATCTTTTCTTCGGTAAACCTTATCTGCTCATCACGAGACAGCTTTTTTAGTTCTCGTAATTTTTCCACGCAGAACGTATCTTCTTTAATAATCAGCTCTGCTTCAACGTCTTCGTTCATCTTTTTTTCCTCCAGTTTTAAAAAGAACAATTAATAATTATATAATTAGCTATTTTTTTGTTATAATATACTTATGTTAGACTTAGAAACGGAAAACAAATATTTTAATCTGGGAGCTAACCTTATCGGCGGAGTCGATGAGGCGGGTCGCGGTCCCTTGGCCGGACCAGTGATTGCCGCCTGTGTGATTATCGATAAAAATTTTAAAATAGACAGTGATGATTTACGTCTGATTAACGATTCAAAAAAACTAAACACCAAGAAACGGGAAAAATTATTTGGCATCATAAAAGAAAAAACTATAGCGGTCGGAATTGGACTGGTCAATAACAACGACATCGACAAAATAAATATCTTACAGGCTAGCTTCTTGGCGATGCGCCGAGCAATTAGAGAAATTAAGGAACAACCTGACTATATTTTGGTAGACGGTAGTTTTAAAATTCCGAAATTAGAAATTCCTCAAACGGCCATCATCAAAGGAGATTCAAAAGTGTTCTGCATCGCCGCCGCTTCAATTATTGCGAAAGTAACTAGGGATTATTTAATGGGTGAGTTAGACAAACAATATCCGGAATACTGTTTCGCAAAACATAAGGGCTACGGCACAAAACTACATATGCAAAAAATCCTCGAATATGGGCCATCCCCAGTCCACCGCCTCAGCTTTAACCCCGTTAAAGAAATGAAAAAGAACTAAATTTGAAAATTTGAAAACAAAAAAAAGAGAATACAGTTCTCTTTTTTTATTTCAATTATTTACCTTTCGCCCGCATTCTCTCGTTCTCAGTCAAATACTTCTTTCTTAATCTAATATTTTTTGGAGTAACTTCCAAATATTCATCATCATTTATAATACTTAATCCTCTTTCTAAGGTTAAATCCCATGGCGGAGTTAAAGTAATCGCTTCATCGGTTCCGGAGGCGCGGACATTCGTCAATTTCTTCCCCTTGATTGGATTAACGGCTAAATCATTACCCTTGGCAACGTTTCCCAAAACCATTCCCTCGTATACTTCAATGTTTGGGACAACATATAGAACTCCCCGCTCTTGTAAGTTCCAAAGTGAGAAAGCGAGCGCCTTTCCAGTCGCCATAGAAACCATTGAACCAAGTTTATTTCTTTCAATATCTCCAGCCATCGGTTTAAAGCCTAGAAAATGAGTGCATAGAATTCCTTCCCCTCTCGTATCAACGACAAATTCATCACGATAACCAAGTAGTCCACGAGTTGGAATTTCAAAAATTATTCTTGTTTGTCCATTATGAGTTTTTAAATCGGTCATCTGCCCTTTGCGACGTGACATTTTTTCGATAATTACCCCCGAAGAAGCCTCTGGGATATCAATACTTGCTTCTTCAAATGGCTCTAATTTAACACCATTTTCTTCCTTAATAATTACTTGTGGCTGAGAAACTTGTAGCTCAAATCCTTCTCGCCGCATATTTTCTAGTAAAACAGCAATATGGAGTTCGCCGCGACCATAAACTTTGTAAAAATTAACATCTGAAAAATCAATCTTTAAGCCAACATTTACTTCTAATTCTTTCTCTAGACGTTCTTTAATTTGCCGATTGGTAACATATTTTCCTTCTCGTCCGGCAAAGGGAGAATTATTAATTAAAAAATTTAAGCAAATTGTTGGCTCATCAATATCAATCGCCGGCAAAGATTCTTGGTCAACTTTATCAGAAATTGTTTCACCAATATAAATATCAGATAATCCAGCAATTAAAACGATGTCCCCCGATACCGCTTCCGGTACTTCTTGGCGGCTAAGACCACGAAAAGTAAAAAGTTTAGTTACTTTGCCTGTTCTTACGACCCCGTTTAGATTTCTTATCGCCACCGTCTGCCCTGTTTTAATTTTCCCCTCATAAACACGAGCAATAGCACAACGACCTAAAAAATTATCATAAGCTAAATTAAAAGGTTGCGCTAATAATAATTTTTCAGACATTTCTGGAGTAGCGGCCGGTTTAACGTTTTCTAAAATAACATCCAAGAGTGGATTTAAATTATCCGCTAATTTGTCCGGCTCTAAGCCGGCAAAACCACCCTTACTAATCGCATAAACAACTTTAAAATCAAGTTGCTCATTACTAGCACCTAAATCTAAAAATAATTCATAGACCATTTCCGCTACCTCGAGCGGCCTGGCAGCCGGTTTATCAACTTTATTAATAACAACAATCGGTTTAAGACCAAGCTCTAAAGATTTTCTTAAAACAAATTTTGTTTGTGGCATTGGGCCTTCTTGAGCATCAACAAGCAATAGAACGGAGTCGATTGATCTTAAAACTCGTTCAACTTCTGAACTAAAATCAGCATGACCCGGAGTATCAACAATATTAATCTTCACATCCTTATAAAAAAGACTGGCATTTTTAGCATAAATAGTAATACCACGTTCTTGTTCTAAAGAATTACTATCCATACTTGTTGCATCGGTAACCATGCCAGTTTGACGAAGCAAAGAATCAGTTAAAGTTGTTTTTCCATGATCAACATGAGCGATGATGGCGATATTTCGGATTTCCATAATTATAATTAAGCTAACATTTAAAAAAAATAAAGACGCGACATTGAGCCGCGTAGTTCTAATGAACCTATCTTTATACTAATAGTAATTCTAGGTTATGTCAAGCTTAGCGCAATAAACAGACATCACACTATGTAATTGCCAAAGCACTCTAAACGGATGCGAATAATTAAATCTTTTCTATCTTTTCCTTCCCGCTTTCCATGTCTTTAATCTTAAAAACTGACTTATTAGATTCATCCTCACCAAAAATAATAACTTTTTTTATTCCCTTCTTGTTCGCAAATTCCAAAGCTTTGCCGATTTTTTGCTCTTCAATCCCAGCTAAAATATTCCAAGTTCTACTCCGCAACTCTTTTGCTAAGTGTGCAGTTTCCTTCGACAAATTTTTATCAAGAAGCGGTAAAAAATATTTTTCAGTTTCATTTTGTTTTATCTTCTCAATTAAGCCCCAAGTTTCTAAAAATATTCTTGTTGTTTCATCTCCCGGCGCAAATCCGACCGCCGGAAAATTCTTTTCGCCAAAAATTTCCGCGAGCCCATTATAGCGTCCACCACCAAACATCGCCCGATTATTTTTAGGATCCTTATCAAATACTTCAAAAACCACTCCATCGTAATAATCAAAACCACGAATAACGGCCGGGCTAAACTCAATAAATTCTCCATAACCTAAATCCTCAAGAAGCTCAAGCGTACTAAATATTTCCGCAAAACCATCATTATTTTTCAATTCTGGGATCTTTTCAGCCAATTCTTCTAAACTAAGACTGCCCATAAAATCCTCAATCAGTCCGATGGAGCTATCCGATAGACCAACCTCCTCCAGCCTAACCTTTATATCGTCCTGACTCAACTTATTCCATTTATCTAAGGTCCGAACGACCTTTGTTTTTTCTTCCGCTTTTAATTTCTCCGCCCCGCTTAAATTTAAGACAGCATCAATTAACTTTCGATTATTAATAGCCAGAGAGAAAGAGTCTTGTGGCGGATCAAACTCCAGCATCAAGTCAAGCGCTAATTGCAGAACTTCAATATCTGCCCTTAACGAATCGCTCCCAAAAATATCGCAATTTAATTGCCAAAATTCCCGGTTCCTTCCTCTTTGCGGTTTTTCGTTCCGCATAAAATTAGCAATAGAAAAATAGCGTAAAGGCTTGGAGCTAGCCGCATAAATTTTTGTAACCATGCGGGTAACAGATGGGGTCATTTCTGGACGAATTGAAAGTTCCCGCCCCCCTAAGTCAGAAAAAGTAACTAGCTCTTTTCCAGCAATATCTTCGCCTGATTTAGCACGATAAATATCGGCATTCTCTACCATCGGTGTTAAGTATTCCTCATAACCATAGCGAAGACAGACCTGGCGCCAGGTATCAAAAATATATTTGCGAACTAAGAACTCTTCCGGTAGCCAATCACTTGTTCCCTTCGGTTCTTGATTTGATAAATTATTAAACATATGGGTATTTTATACTATTTTAGTATACTATTTTTCATTTTTTTCCGCAAATTAGGGGTAAAATCAAAGATTTTATCTCTTCTTTAAAAAAATCTTATAAAATTTGAGGTCGGAATATTTTATAATAAAAATATTAATATACTAATCATAAAAAATTATGAAAATTTTAATTATTGACGATGAACCGCAAATCGTCGAGTTTTTAAAACAAAGTTTAGAAGCTAAATTATTTTTAGTTGAAACCGCTTCCGACGGTGAACGTGGCGCTTTCTTGGGAAGAACTGGAAACTATAATTTAATTATTCTCGATTACCTTCTCCCAAAATTAAATGGCCCGGAAGTCTTAAAAGAAATCAGACAAGAAAATAAACACATTCCGGTGATAATGCTAAGCGTTAAATCAGAATTGGCAAATAAACAAGAAATATTTGATTTAGGCGCCGATGACTATTTAACCAAACCGTTTCTTTTTGAAGAATTATTATTAAGAATAATGGCTCTTTTAAAAAGACCAGCCAAAGCAGAAAGCGCTTTATTAAAAATTGATAATTTAACCCTCAATATGCGGACAAATATCGCGAGACGCGGCGGAAAAGAATTATATTTAACGAGGAGAGAGTTTTCCTTATTAGAATATCTAATGCGCAATCGCGGAAAAATAATTTCTCGCGGTGAAATTCTAGAAAACGTCTGGGACTATAATGCTGATCCATTTTCAAACTCCATCGAAACACATATGGCTAGTTTGCGCCGAAAATTAAAGGTAAACAAAAACCGCGACCTGATTCATACTTTTCCAGGACGCGGTTATAAAATGGAACTCTATAAATTAAACGCTTATTTTGATGGATTCAAAAATAAGAAATCACAAGAACAGATTAAAACAATTTAGTTAGTTCCTCTAAATATTCTCGACTGTTGGCTAAACGAGGCACTTTATTTTGTCCACCTAATTTATTTTTGTTCTTGAGCCAATCGTTAAACAGTCCGCTCCTTACTTTAACAACCCTAGGCGGACTTAAAGCAATGTCTTTATAACGTTTCGCTTCATAGTCAGAATTTAAGGATTTTAAAGTATTATCTAAAATAGAACAGAATCTCATAAAGTCATCCGGTTCACGAGAAAATTCAATCAACCATTCATGCCCACCATTACGGTTTTCATTCATAAAAATCGGCCCAGCCGTATAGTCGGAAATAGCTGCCCCGGTCTTTAGGCAAGCCTCTTCTAACGCTTGATCGGCATTTGAAACCATTAATTCCTCGCCAAAAGCATTAATAAAATGCTTGGTTCGTCCACTAATTTTTATTTTATAAGGAGATATGCTTGTAAAAATAACGGTGTCCCCAATAATATACCTCCATAACCCCCCATTAGTTGAAATGATCAAGGCATAATTTTTACCAATTTCTACATCTTTTAATCCCAGGGCTTGAGGAGAATCTTTCCCGAATTCATCCATGGGAATGAATTCATAAAATACGCCACAATCAAGCATTAAAAGCATATCTTCATCTCCCGGTTTTTCGCTATGTGCAAAAAAACCCTCAGAAGCGTTATACACCTCCAAATATTTCATCTTATCGGAAGGAATGAGTTTTTTAAACTGCTCACGATAGGGGCTAAAACTTATTCCTCCATGAATAAATAATTCTAAATTAGGCCAAATATCTAAAATATTATCTTTGCCTGTCTTTTCTAGAAGCCGTCGCAAAAGAACCAACATCCAAGAAGGAACTCCGGCCAAACAAGTAACATTTTGATATCTTGACGCTTCAACAATTTTTTCCAATTTTTCTTCCCACTCTCCCAATAAAGCAATATTTAAATCAGGTGTTCGAGAAAAATAAGTCCATAGAGGAAGATTATTCATTAAGATCGCCGATAGGTCGCCAACATAAAGATTATCCTCATTCTTCTTTTGGCTTCCTCCGAGAGTCAATGTTTTTCCGGTAAGAAGCGAGCTATCATTATTATACTCTAAATAAGCCATTCCCACGCTTTTTCCTACTTTATAATGACAGTCCTTTAACGATTCCAGGGAAACCGGAATAAATTTGCTTTTTGCCCCTGTAGTTCCAGAAGAACAAGCAAATTTTTTGATTTTCCCAGGCCAAAGAATATTCTTTTCTCCAGTTTTCATTCTCTCAATATAGACTTGTAAATCTTCATATCTTTGCAAAGGAACCTGACGTCTAAAATCTTCGATACTTCTAATAGCTGAATAATTATATAACTTGCCCCATTTAGTTTTTTTTGCTTTTCTGATTAAATTAAAAAAAACTTTTTCCTGTATTTCAAAAGGGGTCTTTTTCAAAAATTCTGGCTTCTGCCGGCGCAATCTCGAGGGTAGGCAAATTAATGAGTTAAATAATTTCATGATTTTAAAAAAAATTAATTAAAAAAACTTTTATTTTTTATTTTATCCGGCAAATAACTTTGGGAGCTATCATCTTCCAGCGGAGAATATTTATAATTTTTACTGTACCCCAAATCCTTCATCAACTTTGTTGGAGCATTACGCAAATGAAACGGGACCGGCAAATTTCCGCTTTCCCCGACTTCTGCCATCGCTTTTCCATAAGCTAAATAGACAGAAACATTTTTAGCTGATTTTGCTAAATAAACAGCGCAATGGGCCAAATTAACACCACATTCAGGCAGCCCTGTCTTCTGACAGGCCTCATAAGCCGCATTAGCAAGCATGAGGGCGCTATTATTAGCCAATCCGACATCTTCGCTAGCAAAACGAATAAGCCGTCTGGCGATATAAAGAGGATCCTCTCCAGCTTCAATCATTCTCACTAAATAATATAAGGTTGCATCGGGATTACCGCCACGCATTGATTTGTGTAGAGCGGAAATTAAGTTATAATGCTCATCACCACTTTTATCATATAATAGACCTGGCTTATTAACTATATTTTTTATAAGCTGAATATCCAACTTTATCTTTTCTCCAGAAGACATTACTTCGACAGCGCTTTCTAAAATATTTAGAGCTTTGCGGGCGTCGCCATTGGCTAATTTAGCAATCAAACTTCGCACTTCTTTATTAACTTTGGCTTTAAGTTCCTTAGCCGCCCTTTCTAAAACAATTTCTAATTCCTGTATCTCTAACGCTTCTAGAACAACCACTTTAGTTCTCGATAATAAGGCTCCATTAACGGCAAAGCTTGGATTTTCAGTCGTCGCTCCAATTAGGATGATTGTTCCATTTTCAACTTGAGGCAGAAGGGCATCTTGCTGCGCTTTATTCCAACGATGAATTTCGTCGATAAACAATATTGTTTTTATGCCAAGTCGCCTTGCTTCTTGAGCTTTGTCAGTAACAAGCCGTAAATCCTTAACTCCGCTGGAAGTAGCGCTGAGTTCAACAAACTCCGCTTTTGTTTCTTTAGCAATAATAAAAGCAAGTGTTGTTTTCCCACTCCCTGGCGGACCCCAAAAAATTAAAGACGGAACCTTGTCGTTTTTAATAGCCGAATAAAGCCAAGCATTAACACCGATAATCTTTTCTTGACCAACAAATTCACTTAAGGTCTTAGGGCGAAAATATGTTGCGAGCGGCACGCTTTTTAACATAGGCCAAAATTAATTATATTTTTGTTTATTTTTAACCCAACTCATAAATAAAACAGGGACAACAAAAAGGGTTAAGAAAGATGATAAGAGAAGCCCAAAAATTATTGAACCTCCAAGAGAACGCCACATCTCATTAGAAAGAGTGATTGGAATTATTCCTAGAATAGTACAAATTGAGGTAATAAAGATCGCTTCAAGACGAGCTTTCCCCGCATCGACAATTGCCTCTTTAAATTCAATTCCGCTTTTTAAATTAAGATTAATTTTATCGACTAAGATAATGGCATTTTTAACAACAATCCCGAATAGGGCCAAAATTCCAATCAAGCCAGGAAAAGAAAGAGTGATTCCAGTTAAAGCAAGCCCAAAGAACACGCCAATTAGAGCCAGTGGGATTGTCACCAAAACGATTAAAGATTTTCGAACAGAATTAAATTGAATAATTAAGGTAGAAATAATTAATAGCACCGCTAAAATCATGGCTTTCAAAATGGATAAGATTGACTCTGTATTTTGTTCATTTTCCCCACCATAAATTATTTCGTAGTCCATTGGTAGTTTATAGTTCTCTGTTTTTTTCTGAAATTCTTTAAGAATCAGGGCCGGATTAGCTTGCCCCTCAACCTCGGCTGATAATAAGACGACTCTTTTTTGATCTATTCTAGTAATCGTTTCAACCGATGGTTTTAATTCAATCTTGGCTACATCTTTTAAAAACACAGGCTGAGAACGTAAATTTAATATTTGTAAATTACCCAAAGTTTCTAACGACGGTATTTTATCTTGATTAAATCTAGCGACAACTTTTGTTTCCTCACCATCCTCTAAAATTGTTGTTACTTCAACTCCTGAAATAGCCATCCTAAGGATGGACCCGACATAAGCAGAATTCAAGCTATAAAGCTCTAGTCGATTAGGATCAAGAGTAAATGTATAATCAGCCGGGGAGTCTTTAAGGGAAACCTTAGCATTAACAATGCCAGAGATTGAACTTAACTCCGGCTCCAAATCTCGAGCAATTTTATCTAAAGTATTTAAATCATCGCCGGTTATTCTTGCTTCAAAGGCCGCCCCGGCAGGTGGCCCGCCAGAGGGAACAGTAACCGTAATTTTTGCACCTTTAATAACCTCGACGTCTTTTCTAATTACTTTGGCTAAGTCGTAAGACTTTATATCTCGCTCTTTCTTGTCGACGAGCTTAACTGTAATAGAGGCAAGATGAGAAGATGAACTAGTTGGAGAAGAAAAACTATCACTTGATGGAGAGCCGACTATTGTTGAAAAGTTATCAATTTCTGGATGACGCAGTAACTTTTCTTCAGCCAGCTTAACAAATTTATCAGTCTCTTCTAATCTAAGCCCAACCGGACCTTCAATATTTACATATATATATCCTTCATCGGAAACTGGAAAAAATTCATTTTGCACAATTCCTGTCGCAGGCAAGGCAACCGCGATTATAAATAAAACCGAAACAAAGGCTAGCGCTTTAAAACGGCTTTTCTTACTAGCCAATATTTTACGAAGACGCGCTTCGTAATAAGGCAAAATCCGATTAAAATGAATAATGCCGTGCATCAAGCGATTAAGAATATTTTCATCTTGATGCCCTCCCTGCTCTCTTAATTTTTTCTTAATCAATTCATCATCAGCCCATTCCCTTTCAACTAATTCACTATTAGATTGTAAATACGGACGCCCTTTCTTAAAATACCAAATTACTAACATTATAAAGATGCCAAAAAATATCAAGGCTAAAATAAATCCCCAAACGCTTGAACCAAAAATTAAACTAATAACCGTTAGAGCAAGAAGGGCAAGAAGAAAAGTCGCAAACAATTTTTTTGTTAATCTTACTCTTTCCAAAACGGCAGAGAGTGGATGATTAATAATAAGAGCAATAATTAAAGAAGAAATTAATATAACCGAAACCGTAATCGGAATTGATTTAATAAACTCACCAATCATACCACTAGTCATAAGAAGTGGTAAGAAGGCCCACACCGTCGTTAAAGTAGAGGTTGTTAAAACAACTTTAAAGTCAGTAAGAACCAAAAGAATCGCCTCTTCGGGAGTAAATTTTCCAATTTTTAAATATTGCTTGGTCGCTGAAACAACAACAATAGCATCATCAACCAATAAACCTAAAGCCAGAATGAGTGAAAACACTGATAAAAAATTTAAACTAATCCCTAAGAATTTCATCATTCCGAAAGTAGCGAAAAAAACAAGCGGGATAGCTAATCCGGCCACTAAGGCCTCCTTGAATCCAACAATTAAAAATAGAACAATTACAACTAAAATAAAAGTCAAAATGAAGTCATGGGTTAATTGATTAAAATCATCATCAATGTATTTAGCCATGTCTAAAGTTGCACTATAAGTAATTCCCGTGGGAAGTTTTTTTAGAATTTCCTTAGTAACGACATTAGCTTGAGCAACCGTGTCAACGACCGACCCGCCAGTCTTTTTTAAAACCTGAATAGTAATATTATCTTGAGCCTCGGCTCCGCCAGAAGAAAGTCGGGAATAAATAGTCTTTTCTATTGCCTTTTCTCTAATTAAAGCGACATCACTCAAGGTAACAACTGACCCTTCATCGGTATGAAAAATCGGTAACGCTGATAAGGTCTTAACATCAAAAAATCGACCGTCAACTCTCACCGGGTATAAATATTTATCATTTTCTCCTTCAAAATTACCAGCTGGAATTGCTAGATTAGCTCCTTTAATAATTTGGTTGACTGAGTCCGGAGAAAGATTGTAAAAAACTAATTTTTGCGGATCATAGGCAATTTCAAATTCTTTTTTATCGCCGCCAGAAACAATAACCTCTCTCACCCCGGAAATTTTTTCCAATTCTTCCTTAATTTTATCTCCCGCTTCTCGCATGGTAAAACCATCGTAAGGTCCGGAAACGGCAATGGTCCAAATAGGGGTGTCATCGAAAGAGATTTCTTTGGCAATCGGCTCTCCAGCGTCTTCTGGCAAATCATTTTTGATACTATTTACCTGGTCTCTTAATTTTCTGATTGAATCATCTAAATTAGCTGATGCTTCAAATTCAACCGTAACAACAGAAACTGAATTAGAAGAGTTTGAAGTAATTTTTTTAACGTCTTTAATGCTAGAAATTGCTGTTTCAACTTTTTTAGTTACAAGTTCTTCAATATCAGCCGGAGAAGCACCAGGATAAGCCGTTAGAACCATCGCGTAAGGAATTCGGACTTCCGGGTTAGACTCACGCGGTAAGCTAAAAAAAGAAAAAAGCCCCCAACCCGTTAGAACAATAATTAGAAGCATGACGACTCTAAAATTAACAATAAAAAAATTCAACCAGCTTTTTCTAAGTTCTGGCTTAAATTCCAGTTTCTCTAAATAAAGCTGATCGGAGTTTTTCTGTCCCCCAGGTGATGGATTAATTTGACTAGTAGAATTAATATCAATTTCAAGCGGAGTATTTTCAGCTCCTTGGTTGTTATTTTTATTGTTGATATTTATTTCCATATCTTTATTTAATAATTGATATTTCCTGCCCCTCATTTAGAAGCTTATTGCCCTCAATAATAATTATCGATCCTAGACCAATTTCTCCTTGAACCTTAGCTAGATTTCCAATCACCTCGCGGACTTCAACACTAGCTTTTTTTGCTAAACCATTATCAAAAACAAAAACATAAGAACCGTTTTGCCCGACCGTAACTGCCGAAAGAGGTAAAATAATTATATCAGTGCCCCCGGATTTTTTTACAATATTAAGATTGACCGTAACAATAGTTCCTAGAAATAAATTATCAACTTTTTCTAATTTAAGTTCCGCTAAAAATCTTCTGGTTGTTAAATCGGCTTGCGGAGATACTGCAGCCACAATTCCAGAATACACTTGCCCTTTATCATCAACAACTGAAGCTGGTGTCCCAGGAATGATTGCCAAGAGATTTTCTGGCTCGACAAAAAATTGTACTTTGATATTTTCTGTTTCAGAAATTGTAACTATCGGCTGACCGGGAGAAACATATTCTCTTTCTTTAACAAAAACTTTGGTAATTGTTCCGTTAAGCGGGGAGACCACTGAATGATTATCATACAAATTCTGTAAAGAGACTAGAGCATTATCATATTGAATTTTAGCAGTATCCATTTGCATCTTAGCAGCGGCGACTTGCGATTCAATTTTTACTCGCAAATTATCATATTGATTTTGAGCTAATTTCGAAACAAACGAAGCTGAATCAGCTTGGCTCGTATTACCTGCCTTTAAATTACTTAACGCCTGAAGAGCGGACGCCTCTTGTTGATTTGCTAAATCATTAGCCTGTCGCAAGCTATCAATTAAGCTGGTATTGTTTAAAGAATTATTTGTTAAAGATTGTTTTGCTCCACTAATTTGAGAAAGTGCGGCATTAATTTGCGCTTGATAAGCAGAAGCAGCGGTTTGTAAACTAGAAAGTGATGGCCCACTTACCGAACTTTGAGGAAGTGACGATGAGGTTATTGTCTTATCAAATAAATTTTTGGTGTCATCCGCTAAGTATCTGGCTAGAGTAGCAGCATTGATAGCAAAATCTATTTTTTCATTGATATCAACAAATTTTTGACTTGAATATTTATCATTTTCCTCTTTTACTTTTTGATAGGAATCTTTAGCCTTATTATAGGAGCTGGAATCAAGCGCGCCTAGATTAGATTGATAAGAAATAGAAACATTATTATTATCGTCGAAAGCGGTGGCATTATTAATATTTGTAACTAAAGAGCTAACTGTGCTCATTACTGAAGAAATCGCTAAGTTAGCATTAGTAATAACATCTATCTCGGATTGCTTGACCTGTTTTTCTCTATTTTCTAGAGTTAATTTAGCCTGGCTTGCAGCAATTTTTGCTGTTTCATATGCTAATTCGGCACTTTTAATGCTTTCTTCGGCTGTTAGGTTGAGATTGCTTTGTCCCTTAACAGCCTGCTCCTTGGCAATTTCGGCTTGACGCAAATCTTTAACAGAAGAGATTAGTAAACTATTATAAGAATCACGAGCCAAATTATATCCTCCCTCGGCTTGAGCAACAAGTAATTTAGCCTGCTTAATCTGATTATTATTATAATTATTAGAACTATAATTAATTAAGGATAAATTAACATCATCTATTTTGGCTAGCTCTTGACCAAGGGTCGTTTTATCGCCAACCTTAAAATTTACTGAAGTCAAATTACCAGCTGATTTAGCATAAACGATAGATTCACTCTCGGCGACTATAACTCCGGGGTAGCTTAGCTCTTGCTTAACGCTTAGGCTTTCTTCAA
>Ga0265297_10006346_pt1 | contig 17276 bp, 16 predicted proteins | sample Munlanlwell13791_FD_192502 | JGI IMG/M metagenome (GOLD analysis project Ga0265297, IMG submission 192502) | Leachate microbial communities from a municipal landfill in Southern Ontario, Canada - Leachate well 137-91 | ecosystem: Engineered > Solid waste > Landfill > Unclassified | place...
AAAAAAGATATTATTAAAACCCGCTTTTTAGGAATCTATGTTTCTCCCACTCAAAGGATAGCCGTAGCATTCAAAATATTCTTAAATAAAAGCTCATCTGAACTCAGAAAAATAATAAAACTTAATTTCGAACACGAAAGCATTACTTTCTTAAACAAAAAAGAGGTGTCAAAAAACTACAAAAACCTCACAAACGCCCTACAATACTTTTTTAAAGATAACGTCATAAACTAATACTTCGGCTGAATGCTAAAGTATGGAAACAACTCGTTTGCAATTGAATACCAAAGTGGCGCCGCGGTCTCACTGGCCCACTGCGAGCTTTGAGGCTCACGCAAGGACACAAGCATCACAAACTTTGGCCTGTCATACGGAGCAAAACCCACAAAAGAGGCAATCGTTTTCTCATCATCATAATGCCCGGCAATCGGGATTTGTGCAGTCCCCGTCTTTCCTGCAACCCCAAACCCCTTTACTGCTGTCCACTTAGCCTCACCCTTTTCAGCGGCATAAACCATCATTTTCGTAATTTCATCCGCAGCCTCCTTTGAGATAACCTGCCCGCCAATCTCGGGCTCCACATCTCTCTCCCATCCTGATATAGCAATCTTGTCAACCACCTGTGGACTAACAGCTACACCATCGTTTGCAATGACACTAAACGCTTTAATCAATTGAATTGGCGTCACCGCAATCCCCTGACCAAAAGTTGCGGTCGCCACATCAACATAACTCCAATCTTTCTTCTCACGAATTTTTGCCCTCGACTCTCCCTGCAAATCAATTCCCGTTACTTCTCCAAATCCAAAGGCCACCAAATAATCATAAAGCTTCTCGGCACCCAGTCTCTGCCCCACAAAAGTCATTCCCACATTATCCGAATGCACGATCACATCCGTCATTGTTGAATCCGGATAATACTTTTTATCCCAAGTCTCAATCGTATATTTATCCACCTTCACTGGCCCACCACAAACATCGCACACAGTATCCGGCTCAACCGCACCAATATCGAGTGCGGACGCCATCACAATTGGCTTAAAAACTGATCCCGGCTCAAAAGCATCGGATACAATAGGGTTTCTAAAAAACTCGTCACCATACTCAAAATAATTCTTGGGGTCAAACGATGGAAAAGACGCCGCCGCCATAATCCCTCCATCGCCAGGGTCCATAACTATCACCATCCCCGAACTGGCTCCGTAAGCCTCTAGACCATTTTTAAGCTTCTCCTCCACCAAAAACTGCACTCTCTTATCAATATGCGTAATCAAATCCACACCATTACTGGCGGTAACCTCCTTAACCTCCCCAAAAGCAATCGGCGCTCCAGATGCATCAAACTCTCCTTGCAAAAATCCAGGATTTCCCGTCAACGTCAAATCATAATAACCTTCAAGCCCAAAATAACCCTTATCCATTCCCTCATCGTCCTTTCCCACAAACCCAACCAAATGTGCAGAGCTTGACGCCTCTGGATAAAATCTATCCTCCTCTCTCTCAAACCCAACCCCATCAACACCCATTGCCTCAATATTTTTCTTCACATCAGTACTCACCTTATGTTTTATTGGTACCCAAACCGAGTCGGTATCAGACAGTATGTTTTCAATTTCAATCTTTTTATTCTCCCTCTCCTCTTCAGTGTATAAAACCGCAGAAAGTGTCTCCGCTACCTCCTCCGGGCTATCCTCCATCTCATTTTTGGCAACATAAACAAGCCAGCTCTCAACACTCGCCGCAAGCCAAGTCCCGTCACTAGCCTTAATACTTCCCCTGCTTGCATGTATCCGACTGCCACCTTCATACTGAAGCCTCGCGCTAGCAGAAAGCTCTCTCGCTTTTATCACCTGCCAAAAAAACAACCTCCCAACCAAAGTAACCGCCGCAACACCAAACAAAATTCCAACAACAAACACTCTTTTCTGCATATTTATGGCAACTTAGCCACCGCGTCAACTAAGTCCAAGTAAAGTATATCCGAAGCCTTAACCATTCCCATCCCTTTCGAAACTTCTGCAACGCGGCTTAGTGAGGTCGCCTCAACGTACTTGCTAACAAGCTCCCGATTTTCAGCCTCAAGTTGAGCGAGCTCCGCCTCTTTGTTATTTAGCATCGCCCCGTAGGTTGAAGTCTCAATCGCCGCAACAACCGTTCCAACAACTAATACCCCCAAAATTAACAAACTAATATGTTTTATCTTCCTGATATTCATTTCTTTTCAATAACCCTCATTTTTGCACTTCTGCTTCTCGGATTATCCCTTACCTCTTCCCTGCTCGGGACAATCAAACTACCCGAATTAGCTTTCATAAACCTTTTTACAATCCTATCCTCAAGGCTATGAAAACTTATAACAACCAACCTGCCTTTCGGTGCCAATATCCTAAAAGCAGCAGGTAAAAACTCGGCTAAATTTTCCAGCTCACTATTAACCCGAATCCGAAGGGCCATAAACGGTTTCGTCGCAGGATTAAGCTTTCCTCCGGAAATTCCGGACTCTTCAACTACATCCAAAAAATCTCCAACGGTCTCAAAGTGCTCCACTTTCCTTCTTTCCACTATCTGTCCAACCAATTTTCTGGTTCCACCAAATCCCACAAAAGGCTCAAAAAGATTAATCAGTTGCTTACGGGACAACAAATTCAACAAATCCTTCGCGGTAACAACCACATCATTTGTTTCTAGTCTCATGTCCAAAACCGCATCTTTGTCTCCAAAAGAAAACCCTCTCTTCGCCCCATCATAATGAACACTAGAAATACCCAAATCCGCCAAAACCCCATCACAAGGCACGAAAGCATTATCTTCAGCAATTTGGGCCACATCGGAAAAGTTACCTCTAACAAGTTGAACGCTCTCGCCGTACTGGCTCAAATTTTTTCGGGCGAACGCCAACATTGCATCATCCATGTCTATACCTAACAATCTTCCTCCTCTTTCCAAAATCTCCCGCGCGTGCCCCCCGGTACCAACCGTCGCATCTATATATTTAGCCGATTTTTTAACGTGCAACTGCTCAATAGCTTCTTTTAAAAGGACAGGATAATGTTGATTAGTTCCCACCTTTTGCAATTTCCTCAATCATCTGGCCGGCATTTTCTAAAATATACTTCTCACGCTCTTCCCACTTAGCCTTGTTCCAAATCTCAACTTTATCTCCAACTCCCAAAAAAACTACATTATCCCTCAAATTTGCATAGTCAACCAAACTCTGCAGCAAAACAACTCTGCCTTGGTTATCAGGCCTCAGCTCAAAAGCAGACCCCAAAACAAACCTGTCAGTATCCCGTACCGGTCCCGTCACAAACTCACTCTTTCCAGTTAACTTATCCATAAGTCCTTGCCACTTCTCCTCTGATATAAGCACCAAACACTGCTCATACCACTTAGCAACTATCATCCTCCCTCCAAGCTCACTTCTAAACTTCTTAGGTACCGCAACTCTGTTTTTCTCACTCAAGCTGCTCTCATAATGACCAATAAGCATACTAATTCACCACTTTTCACCACTACTCACCATTCTGAATAATTTTCACGAGGATGTCAAGTAGAACTAAACCCAAAATAGAAATCACTCCCGAGGTGTAAATATATTGACACCTCGGTATACTAACCAATAACATTAGTTAATCAAATGCCAAGAAGAAACCTTCCACTCGTAACCGGGGAAATATACCACATATTTAACAAGGGAGTTAACGGAACAGAAATTTTTTCGACAAAACGCGATTATCAACGAGCTATCCGCCTGCTTGAATACTACAGATTCATAACTCCCCCCCTCAGATACTCCAGGCTTAAAGATATACCATCAGATCAAAGAATTAAAATATTGAATAACCTTAACAAAGAAAATCAATTACTAGTTACAATTTTAAGTTATTGCTTAATGCCTAATCATTTTCATCTACTGGTTAAACAGGTAAACGATATCGGCATCTCAAAATTTATGTCACAATTCCAAAATAGCTACGCCAGGTACTTCAACACAAGACACGGCAGAGCCGGACCCCTATTCCTCGGCCAATTCAAAGCAAAAAGGATCACCAACCAAGAAATTCTTTTGCACGCACATCGATACATCCAACTAAACCCTTACTCTTCATTCATCGTCAAGGACTTCAATGAGCTTAAACTATACCCATGGTCGTCTTTTCCAGAGTACTTAGATAATGATAGGCCAACCATTTGCGATAAAGAGGATATACTATCTTCGTTTAAAAGCCCGAAAAGCTACACAAATTTTGTTCTGGACCACGCAGATTACCAACGCAACCTAGAACTGACAAAACACTTTGTTTCAGAATAATACAACGTACCAAGGTAGCGTACCTATTTCACCCCCGAGGTGAAATCCCTACTCAGAAGCACTCACAAACACTCCCAAATCCGAAGCCTCACCGCCCTCCAACATCTCCCATTCACCATCTACCCACTGATACACATTCCCATCCAAACTCACTTCTCCAGGCATCGCCTTTTCAAAAGAAGAAAACACTCCATAAGGTCCTTCACTCAAACTCCCTTCAAATTTATCTGGAACACCAAATGTGCTCATCGTCACAAAAAACCCAGTCTTTGGTACACTATCAAGCATATAGCTAAATTTCCCGTCTAAACTTGTCAAATTCTCAACCCCGATTGAATCGGGGCCAACAGCCGGCTGCAAATGAAAATCGGTCGTCAGTTTACCAATAAGCTTCCCTTTGTCATTTCTAAACCTCAACGTCAACGTCCCCTCGCTAACCCCCTCATCATATCTAAATTTCCCGGAAGACTCCGAGCCCAACAAAATATCTTTATCCACATCAGCCCCGGTTAACTTAACACTTCCAGGCACTCCCTGCGTCCTACCATCAGTTACTTTATATAAAATCTCATAATCCATACTCGCCGCCTCCACCTTAATATCAACTATCGCAAGCTTCAAATAATGGCCATCTTCAGTTGGTGTAAGGCTCGTATAGGGCCGCAGCTCAAATGGAATCTCCGGAACATTCTCATCCTCATCCACAACCTCGGCCGGCTTTTGCAAAAACCTAACCACCAAAAAAGCCACGACTAAAAAAACTACTCCTACCCCAAGAAGAATTAGTGGCAAAAACTTCTTCATAATTTATTCTTGATATATTCCTCCAACTTGTCAATACTCACCCTCCCCTGCTTAGTAGTGTCCCTGTCTCGCACAGTCACTGCCCCGTCCTCAAGGCTCTGGAAATCCACCGTCACACAAAAAGGCGTGCCTATCTCATCCTGAGAAAAATATCTCTTGCCAATATTGCCGCGGTCATCCCAAACAACAGAGAAACTCGGTAGCAATCTCTCATATATCCCACGCGCTTTCCCAACAAGCTCCGGCTTATTCGCCAAAAGTGGAAAAACAGCCACTTTACATGGTGCAAGCTTAGGATGAAGCTTCAAAACCAACCTTTTCTCCTCTTCACAGTAAGCATCCGTCAGAACCGCCATCAAGCTCCTTGTCATACCAAAAGTGGGCTCTATAACATGCGGGATAAATTTCTCTCCAGTTTTTGGGTCCGTATATCGCAGATCAACTCCGGACTTTTCCATATGGTTTTTCAAATCATAATCAGTTCTATACGCCACTGCACACCACTCTTTAAAACCAAACGGAAAATTATACTCTAAATCCTCCGTTCGTTTCGAATAGTGGGATAATTCTTCTTTAGTGTGGGGTCTCCAACGAATACTTTCTTTACTCACACCTAGCCCCAATACCCATTTCTCAACCTCTGCCTTCCAATATTCAAACCACTTCTCCCACTCGCTCTCTAAAATGTAATACTCAAACTCTGCCAAATGAAATTCCAGTGTCCTAAAAATAAACTTACCCTTAGTTATCTCATTTCTAAAAACGTAACCACTTTGCGCCAATCCAAATGGCAAACTCGGAGACATTGAATCTAAAACCTGCTTAAAATCCACGAACATCCCCTGCGCAGTCTCACCACGAAGGTAAGCCGTTGACTTCTCCCCAGGAATAATGCCGATTTTAGTCTCAAAAAGATTATTAAACTCCCTCAGTTTGGTCCAATTAAACTCCCCACAATTAGGGCACTTTATCTTTTCATCATTAATTTTCTTTTCGATCTCACCAAGCTCCAATCCCTCAACCACAACCTCTTCACCCTTGTCAGAAAAATACTCTTCTATCAGATGATCGGCTCTGGTTCTATTCTTGCAACTCTTACAATCAATAAGTACATCTGCAAAGCTTTCGGTATGCCCACTAGCCTCCCAGACCTTGGGATTCATAAGAATACTCGTATCAAGACCATAAATCTCTTCTCGGCTTTCGACAAAAAACCTCCACCAATCTTGCTCAATGTTTCTTTTTAGAATGGTACCAAGCGGTCCATAATCCCAAGTGTTGGCCAAACCCCCATAAATCTCGCTTCCAGGAAAAACAAAACCACGTCTCTTAGCCAAAGACACTACTTTCTCAAGCTTATCCATCTACCAATTATACTCAAGCCTGAAGTTTTTTACCAACCCGAATGCTCCCAAATTCCCTTTCTGCCACTCTTTCTAACAATTTATCCTTATCTCCTATATCCACTCCGGCCTCCCAAAATCCCAAATTCACCAAAAGCTCCACCGTAAAATCATCCCTCAACTTCTTCAACCGTCTCTCCCTGCCAAGCTTCGCCAAATTATTCACCAACAACTCATACAAAGCCTGGTTGCCCTCCCCCTCTCTGGTTAGCCTGCCCACAGACTCACACAAAAAATAAGCCACAGAAGTTTTTTGCAAGTCCTCTCTCACAATACGGTATGCCTCCTTCACCTCAACTTCCACCATTTCAGAAATCCCCTTGCCCTCAAAATAACTGAAGTAAATTTTACTAAACGGCTCAATATGGCCCCTTTTTCGGCTCTTTGGTCTCCTCACCCCTCGAGCCAGAAGTTTTAATTTCCCCGCTTTCTTTGCATAAACCACCAAAATCCTATCAGCCTCACCCCAGCTCCTTCGAGCCAAAACCACCCCCTCATCAGTTAACATCAAAGCTAAACTCTTTATCCGTTTTTAAAAACAGTTCCTCTTCTTGTTTGCCTACACTGAAAGTATAAAGAGGCGAATCAAGCCCCGGCTGCTTCTGAACAAATAATTTGTACTCACCCTCCACCTTAAACGGCAATTTATACACAACCTCAATCTTGGTAACCCCAAGCGGGCGAAGCTCAAACCCACCGGAGACAACAGTTTTGCCCAACTCCTCATAGGTCTCACCAACATCCTCAAAACCGGAAACAGAAACAATCTCGCTCCCCTTAGGTAAATATATCCTCGTCCAGTTCGGTAGCACCGAATTCAGCCAGCCGTCATAATCCTGCGGGTTCTTATAGGTAACCACCAAAGTCTTCTCCACACTCCCGTCTCTGCCTACAACAACATCCTGATGCACCTCGGTGGCTACATACAAATTAGATTTTCTCCCCCCAAGATTGGCATCATTAATATGTAAATAATCTCCGTCATAATCCGAAACAGTTCCTCCCAATCCAAAGTCCGCTACAGCCTTCTGCACCTCCTCATCTAGCATATACATTAGTACATGCTTTTCCATAACACTCTCCCACGCAGCGGTAAACAAATCCGGCAGCTTCTCCTTCGGCTGCCCCAAAGAATTAGATAAAATCGAGTTCATCAAAGGTCCCACAATCTTTTTCCTGTTCTCATAGTTGGGGGGGGCAAAAATAATCTTATCCGGCTCATCCTGGCTCCATACCACCGCCCCCTCAACATCCGCAAAGCTCTCAAGCTCATAAATAACTTGCGGGCAGTTACATTCTGGAATTATCTCCGTACTAAAATTCCCAAACCCGGGTACACCAATCTGCCCCAAAACATTCAAAAGCTTTTCCAAAACCTTCGTATCAACCGCAATCACCCCGTCTATACCAGAAATCCCAGCCGTCTTTGCCTCCTCCACAAAAACCTTCATACTCTCCGAAAAATCAGGATTAAAGTTCATATCCCGCAGGCGATAATACGGCAGCACCTTGTATGGGCCCATCAAATAGTCAACCAATACATCAGGGGCTTTAATTCTTGGCTTATAATTTGAGTCCAAGTTATAAATATCGTTAGAGCTCACCGGCTCCACCTTACCGTTGTTTACCCTCATTACAGAATAGGCAGTGATAAACCCACCCGTAGGCCGGAGCTCCTTATCGTTCTGGAACAAAACCAGATAAACCCTTTCCTCATCTACACCCAATAGATACGTTGCCTTCTCCAATAGCGGCTTACTATTTCCCAACACGCGCGCCCCCTCATCCACCAAATCAAACATCTCAATCATCTTAGCGCGCAGCTCAACCCCCCTAACCTGCTCCGGATACCGCCCCGGATCAATCTTTGAAAGATCATCCTGGATCAATTTAACCTTCCCACTTATCTCATCAATCCTTGGGGTAATCTCATCTATCGTCGACACCAAAAAATCTATCCTATCATTTGCAGTCTCTTCCGGGCTTCCTGCTTGCTCCGCTCCTGCCCGAAGGCCAATAATATCGGCATACGGCTCAATGGTTTCTATCCCAATTCTGGCGGCATCAAGCCCGTGATAAGCCGCCGAGAAAAAGGCCTCCGAATCCTTGTAATACGGACCAACAAACGGCAGTCCACGGCTCCAAGAGAATCTTGAAACAGATTTTTCAAATCCCTCAAGCTCTCCACGGAAACCGTCAACTTCCGACCTTATCACCCCAATATCCTGAGCTTGCAAGCTGTCATTTAGCCTTTTTGCTCTTTCAATAAGTTTCATCGCATCCCCATAAACCGCGTAAGCCTGCAAACCAATCACCACAACCAAACCAACAGCAAACACAAACACACCGCCAACCACACCAAAAACCATCTTCTTTCTCTTGGTCCAAAACTTTCCTTTAGTCACCCTTCTTCCCTTTTTGCCTTTTCGCATATCAAGTTTCACAAAACCCTCAAGATTAATCTTCGGAATACCCTCTTCCATAAAAGTTATTTTACACTAAACAGCACCCTTACCAGAAATCATCACCCAAGGAGTTTTTAGAAGTATCAAAATATCCAAAACTATCGACCTTTTTCTTGCATAATAAGCATCCATTTCAATTCTTTTATCAAAATTAACTTCACTTCTTCCTGATACTTGCCAAAAACCAGTAATACCCGGCCGAACAGACAGCACCTCTTTAACAAGCTTCCTTGTGTGAGGATACCTCTCTTGCTGAAGCTCAAGCTCATCTGGATAATAGGGTCTGGGCCCCACAATGCTCATCTCCCCCTTCAAAACATTCAATAACTGCGGCACTTCATCAATCGAATGCTTTCTCAAAACCCTACCAACAGGCGTAATTCTCGGATCATCAAACAGTTTATAACTCGACTTCTTATACTCCTCATACAATTTCTTAAATTTAGGGTCGGTTCTTAATAAATTATGCGCATTCACTATCATCGAACGAAACTTAAACGGATAAAACAGTTTTCCGTCCTTTCCCACTCTTTTTGGAGTATCGGCAAAAACAGGCCCTTTTGATGTTAGTTTAATCAAAATTACAGATACAACTATTACAGGCCCAAAAATCACCAAAAGAGCCAGCGCCCCCCCAATATCCATTGTCCGTTTGATAATCTCGTACCCCATTCCTACTACAGAAGTTCCTTCCTTCTCTTATTCTTTAGTGTCTCAACAATTTTCTTCACATTTTGCGCTCTGCTCTTGCTACAAACCAAAAGTGCATCTTTAGTATCCACAATCACTATATTATCCACATCAACAACCGCAATTAGCCTCCCATCCGTATGAATAAGCGCATCCGAAGTATCAATATTAATTACCTCCCCCCCCTCTTCCTTGCCATCAATCAGCACATTTCCCTGATTGTCTTGCATATGATTCTCCCATACTTCCTTCCAATCCCCAATATCTGTCCAGAAAAACTCCGCTACCACAACCAAGAAATTCTTTTCTCGCTCTGCCACAGCATAATCTATAGAAATATTTGGCATCTTCTGGTAAGCTTTGGCCAGTACCTGCTTCTCATTGGAATCGCCAATCACCTCTCCGATCTTCTTAAGTTCCCTGTAGATTTTCGGCTCATATCTTTTTATCGAAGCCAGCAAACTGTCCGCCCTCCAAACAAACTGTCCTGCATTCCAATAATAATTTCCCAACGCTGTGTACCTCTTCGCAAGCTCAAGTGGCGGTTTCTCCACAAACTTATCAAGTTTGTAAAAGTTCACTCCATTTACCTCTCCCCACTTTTTACCCCTTTTTATATGCCCATACCCCACATGCGGATACCTTGGCTCCACCCCCACCGCCAAAAGATACTTCTTTTCATACGCCACTTTAGCAGCCGCCTTAAGCGTCTTGAGATACGTGGGCACCGGCTTAACCAATCTATCCGCAGCCTCTGTGATAATCACCGCATCAGGATCCTTCTTATGAATGTACAAAGCCCCAAGCCCATGAGCCGGTCCAGTCTCTCGTCTTGCTGGCTCAACTATCACATTTTCAGATAAAAATTCAGGCACCTCACGCAAAACCTCTTTTTTATAATCATCCGAAACAGTAACACAATAAATCCTCTCCCAAGGTAAAATTTTACTGAACCTCGCAGTCGTCACTTGTAGAAGCGTCTGATCATCGAACAATCTTAAAAATTGCTTTGGAGTTTTATTGCGCGATTTCGGCCAAAGTCTGGTACCTCCACCACCAGCAAGTATCAAAGCATATAAATGATCTTTATACATATTTCTCTAATACCTCAAGTAATCTTTTCCCAAATTCCTCTTTAGAAAACCTCTTTGTACTAGCTATTATACCCGATTCATCAAAATTCATCTTTTCAAATCTGTTAACCGCACGCATTAGCGATTCTTTATCCTGTCTTTCAAAGAATAAGCCATTTTCACCATCCTTGACAATATCCAGAGCCCCCCCGGCCTTATACGCAATTACCGCTGTTCCACAAGCCATAGCTTCAACCGCAACCAAACCAAAATCTTCATTCTGGGGAAATATCAAAGCTTTAGCTAATGAATAGTATTCAATCAATTTGTCTTCTGTAACAAAACCGACAAACTTTATATTTTTTTTAGCCATATTCCTCAACTTGGCCTCTTGAGAACCAGTTCCGACAACCACAAGTGGCAGCCCCAGCTCATTAAAAGCTTCTATCACCAACTCCACCCTTTTATACTTCACCAGCCTGCTCACCACCAAGTAAAAATTTCCTTTTTTTTGGAGTTTTTGAGATTTTGAGTTCTGGAATCTTTTTATGTCTACCGGCGGATACACTAAATCACTATCTCTACCGTAGAATTTCTTTATTCTTTTGCACACTTCACTTGAAATACCAATCATCGCATCCGGCCTCTGCGCAGCAAACCTGTCCCAATTTCTCAAATAGCCCACAAAAGGCCTTGAAATAACTCTCAACAAATCATTTCTGAAATAAAAATCATAATGGCTCCATAAATACCTGGTGGGCGACAAGCAGTAGCAAACATGTTTTGTATTCACTCCCGTTACAATACCTTTCGCAGCCTCACTTGTAACGCTTATAACCAAATCAAATCCCGAAAAATCAAATGACTCAAATGCCACAGGCATCAAAGAAGCTAAGTATTCATGATTAGACCTTGCAAACGGGATTTTTTGCAAAAAGCTTGTACGCACTTCGCCAAAAACCTGCGCCCACCTAGCCTTGCTAGGATCATAAACAGAAGTGTATAAAGGCGCATCAGCAAAACATTCATGAAATGCCAAAAGAACCCTCTCCGCCCCACCCCACTTATTCACCCGATCATAAACCAGCGCAATTTTCATATACCTTAACTGTCTTTCGCGCCGCCTTCTCCCAATCATATTTTTTTGCCTGCCTTTTCCCCTTCTTAACCAACTGTTTTCTTCTCTCCTCACTCAAGTCGAGCACCAACTCCATCGCCTTCTGTATAGCAGAAAAGTCATACGGATTAAAGTAAATCGCCGCCTCACCATACACTTCCCGAAACACCGAAATATCACTGGCCAAGGTAAGAGTCCCCGAAGCCATTGCTTCAAGGCCCGGAAGACCAAACCCTTCGGACAAAGACGGATATACAAATCCGATCGACCCACTGTACAGGCTAACCAAATCCTCATCAGGTACATATCCCAAAAGCTTGACATAATCGCTTGCGCCCAAACTCAATAGAACCTTCTCAAGCCTCTCTCCAAAAACATTTCTCGCAGAAACCACTAAAAGCTCGATCTTTTGTTTTCTGCCCTTATTTAAAAACACCATAGCCTCTACAAGCCTCTTTAAATTTTTATGCGGATAAGCATTGCCGGCATAAACAAAATACTTATTCTCCACCTTATATTTCTTTAACACACCCTCACTTAAACCAGGCTCAAACCGGCTATCAACACCTTCATATATAACCTCAATTTTTTCGCTTGTTGCAGGGTATCGGCCCACAACTTCTTTTTTAACCACCTCCGTCGGCACAATTATTTTTTTCGCTCTGCCCACAGCTCTGCCAAAAACAGCATAATACCCCAATCTTTTAAGCATGTATTTCGGATATGCCAGGGTTGTAGCATCCTTGCCTTTTTGCTTATGCATCAAAAGGTCGTGAATCGTCACAACATAGTCAACCCCCCCAAAAACAGGCACGTTAAAATGTAAAAAATGGACCAAGTCCGCCTTACTCCCTCTGATTATTCTTGGTAGCATCAATTGCTCGCTCGCTCCATAATGCCCATAGTCCGCCCTTATCTTCTCCCAATTACTCGGGAAATGAAGGCTCTTGTAATATTTATCTCGAAGTAGCACCAAATAGCTATTTTTTTTATCAACACTTTTAATATTATCTATGATATGAAGCGCATACCTCCCAAGCCCGGCATTCTCAAGCCCATAAAACCTTCCATCTATAAGTATCCTCATATCAAGTAGTCCAAATAAACCTTGACTATCCTCTGCAATTTCTTAGCCTCAATAGCAACCATCATAAACCAGTTTACAAAAACCGGGTACCTGTCCCACAAATGTTTCTTATAAAAAATCCTCATAGACTCAACACCCCTTGTCACGTACCTCAACCTTTCCTCAAGTCTCACGTTTTTTCTCGCGTTCTGCTTTCCTTTCGTCGCCCCTTTTATGTGCAATATTTTTACTTTAGGATAATAAACAATTCTGTAGCCCGCCTCCCTGATTTTCCAACAAAGATCAATGTCCTCCCCATCCAAAAAATAATCTTCATCAAACCAACCGATTTTATTCATTAAACTAGTCCTTATCATGCAATAAGCTCCCTGCAAAACATCAATATCATGCTCCTTATTAGCCGGCTCATAACCATACCAATATCTGGCGAATATCCCAGATTTTGGAAACACTCTATCTAAATACAAAAAATGAGCCAGAGCAACCCATGGCGTAGGAAAAGATCTTCTCGCATCTTTATCATCCCTCCCGTCGGGAAGCACAGTCCTGCAAGTCACAGCTCCCACGTCATTATGTTCGTCCAAGTAACCAACCGTTGCTGCAAGTGTACCTTTATATACCTCCGTGTCTGAATTAAGAAAAAGTATATATTCCCCATTCACAATGCTTCTTGCCCGGTTATTCCCCGCCGCAAACCCCAAATTCTCCCCGTTCTGTATTATTTGAAAATTGAAAATTGAAAATTGAAAATTGCGAAGCATCTCAATGCTACCGTCAGTTGATCCATTATCCACCACTATCACTTCAAAATTTACCTCTCCAGCCACTTTAGTCAAAGAAACCAAGCACTTCTCCAATAAATCTTTTGTGTTTAAACTCAATATGACTATAGATAGCTTAACTTTTTTTACAGATTTCTTCATAGATAGGCTCGTGCAGTTTTACAACCGCTTTCCAGTCATAATTTTTTTGAACAAACTTTTTTGCATTACCGCCTATTCGCCCGGAATACTTACTATCACCAAGTAAATCCACAGCCCTCGCAGCCAGTCCTTCATAACTATCACTTATAACAACATGTTTCCCGTCAACCGCCCCAAGCCCAGCAACTCCAACACTTGTGGAGACAATCGGAAGCCCCGCCGCCATCGCCTCCAAAACTTTTAGTCTCGTCCCACCACCGCTCTTAATAGGAGCAACCATGACAGAAGCGGAGTGATATGCATCTCTCGGATCATCAATGTTTTCAGTCACCTCAATTTCATTACGCTTACCGGAAAGATCCTTTATCCAATTCGGTATTTTCCTACCCACAATCCAAAGCTTCGCATTAACACCGCTTTCAACTATCCTTGGCCATACTCTCTCCACCAGCAGTTTAAGAGCTTCTTGATTTTGCAACCACTCAAAATTAGTAACACCAAACAAAACACGCTGTGGTACTTTTTTCGCTACTTTTTTCGAAGAATAGTACTCACAATCAACACCGTTTGGGATAACATCAACTTTAAGACCGGGCACAAGCTTCTCCATAACCTTCTTATCATCCGGGCTTACCGCCACCGCTCTGGTGGCTTTCTTCCAAAAATATTTCTCCCAAAACATCAGTTTGGCCACATCAATCATATAAAGTGGTCTCAAAAAAAACGGGACCTCATTATCAACGTAATGTTTATAAACCTGATACTCTATAGTCTGCTCAACCATAATCGAAGGCACGTCAGTCTTTGGAATATGAGGCATGACATAAAAAGTCTCTGCATGAATAACGTCATACTTTTGCTTGGCAAGCTCCTTTTTAATCGCCCTTCTTTCTTTGGGTGACCAATTTCGCACAACCAAAAGCGGGTAATAGCTAAAGGCCGTCAATAGTAGGTTTCTTAACGCCCAAGGCGACTTTGTCCTTCCAAAAACCTCCACCTTTTTACAATACTTCAAAAGAGGTTTAACGAATTTTCTCTCACTGTCATCCTTTATTAGTGAAAAAAGTGTAATATCATGATCCTTCGACATGTACTTTAATATATTAAACCACCTGGTTTGCCCACCGGAAGTTGACGTATTTGGCAAAAATGGCACAAGCATCAATATCTTAAGTCTTTTTTTGTTTGCCATTATTCTAGTTTAGCAATAATATACCTATCTGTTCTCTCAATCACTTCATAATTTTCAACTATATATTTAGTATCTTCATCATGTAGATTCACAGAAACATAATAGTCCGCACCTCTATTAATTAAATCCTCAAACGAGCTGTCAACTACAGGCCAACCGCTCCTGCCTGTTTGATACAAAAACGCGGTATCACCATTGTAAGGCGCAATAATCAGCGCGTCCTTTTCGGTTATCTCGGAAACTTTTGTCCCGGCCTCGATTATTTCAGGATGATTAATCTTATAAAACTCACGCACCGTATACGCCGGAAGCAAAAACATTAAAAACATGCAGAAAAAGCCAAGCAAGAAAGCTACTTTATCCTTCATCATTTCAGCAAAACCTATGCCGACAATCAAGGCTATAGGAGGCAAAAGCACCAACTGATAATAATCATGCCGCACATTGGCAGCGGCAAAAACAAATACATACACCAATACCCCGATAAAAAACAACAAACCTCTCATTCTGTCATTTTTATAAGCTTTTACTCCCATCCCAAAAGGCACCAAACCCCATACTCCCAAAATAAGCTGTCCAATTCTCTCCCCAAATATCCATCTCCAAAAAGAGGGACGAAACCTTATTCCTTCATAATTAAACATCCAGCCCCATCTGGGTATCCCTTCTGGAAAATTTGATATCCACACTCTCCATAAAATAAACGGCATCAAAGTTAGTATCAGGAATAAATACACATCCGGCGACTTAATCGCCTTTCTAAAACCGCTTTTTAGTACTTTAATATACAAAACCAGTGGTAAATAAAATATTATGAAAGGCTTAACCAATACCCCCAAAGCCATGAGTATTGTCGAAATTATAAACAAATGCCACTTCATTTTGTCCTGATGCAATTCATACAAAACTACGGCCCACACACCCAAACAAATCGCCATATAGTCCGGCATAATTACTCTAGAAAAATATATCGAATAAGCCGAGAGAGCTAGAAATATCCCCGAAAACACTCCCGCCCACTTCCCGGAAAACCTTTTGCCCAACACATACACTCCGATCAAAGCAAGAATCGAAAAAAACACACTCACCAGCCTCCCGGACAATTCAACAGACAGTCCGTTCACTCCAGCCGCAAAATAATGGACCATGTTAAATAACGGAAACTCCACAAACCGATAACCCTCCGGATTAAACAACCCGCTTTGGGCGCTTGACACATCATGATATCTGGGCACCAGCAAATCCACTCCATTTTCCAAATACATCCTAGTAACAGAAGCGGTATCGGCCTGTCTAAAAGAATGCCAATCTGCTACGGGGCTATCTATCTTGTACAGCCTCACAACAAAGGCAATGACAACCAGAATTATGATTTCCTTATTTTTCCAAATGCTTTGCATACGAATATAACAGACCCGTCATAAGCCAAAACATCATTGCAAACTTAGAAGCCTCAAAAATATCAATAAACATCGCGTTTACCAGTACCGCAGCAAAACCCCCGATAAATCCTGCAAATATTGTCCTTTCTTTTTTAAGACCACTCAAACCAACCTGAAAAACCCTAACTAACAAAATGCAAAAGGCTGCAAGGCCCAATATTCCCACCTCCCCCAAAGCCCTCAAAAAATCATTATCCGTCGCAAGCGTGATTGACGAGTAACCCGTTCCGAGTAGCATATTCTTTTTCCAAGCTCTTATTGCCCTCGGCCACTCAACATTTAACCTTATTGAAGTCGATCTGTCTTCAAACACGGGTATTGGAACGGGCGTGGGCTCTTCCTCTGACACCCTCCTCTGTGGCACACTAGCCTCACTAGCATAAAGCCTTCTGATCCCCACCTCAATGATATTACCGTATCTAGCCAAAAGATTTCCGGCAAAAACAATAAAAAGCATCGAAATAATCAAAAACAGTGGCACAAACTTATACTTCCTCCCCAAAATCATGGCCAAACTCACTCCCCCCAAATAAGTAGCAAACGAAATCCTGGACACAGACTGGATCAAAAGCCAAAAACCGGCTGCAATTACTAAAACCGCAACAATCCTCATCTTCCAACTTCTTCCATCCTCCAAAAGCACAAGCCAAATAATCGGCAACACAAAAACCAAAAAACTGGCCATATCATAATGTCCCGCAAAAGTTGATATTAAATGTCCCCCGGGATTATACGTTTGAGCAACCCCTCTTGAATATTCTGCATTTT
>Ga0265297_10006347_pt1 | contig 17270 bp, 14 predicted proteins | sample Munlanlwell13791_FD_192502 | JGI IMG/M metagenome (GOLD analysis project Ga0265297, IMG submission 192502) | Leachate microbial communities from a municipal landfill in Southern Ontario, Canada - Leachate well 137-91 | ecosystem: Engineered > Solid waste > Landfill > Unclassified | place...
AAGTATACCGACGAAGGAGATAAAAAAAGATACAATCTTGAAAAACCTGTCATTCTTTGTGTTGGGGCACTAACTGCCGGAAAAAGACAGGATTTGGCAATCAGGGCGGTTGCGAGACTAAAGAAAGGATCGCTTTTGCTAGTCGGCAAAGGAGAAGATGAAAAAAAGCTTAAGGATATGGGGAAAAGGCTTTTGGGAAGAAGGTTTATGATTACCAGTTACCCTCATCAGGATATGGCTAAGGTTTATAAATCTGCGGATCTATTTACTTATCCGACAAATCCAAGTGAGTCTTTTGGAATAGTCTTACTTGAAGCTATGGCCTCAGGACTGCCTGTTGTTACTACCAATGATCCAATCCGAAAAGAAATAATTGGGGATGCGGGTATTCCGACAGAAGTTGAAGATGCCGGGAAATACTCGCTGGACTTGCAAAAAGCGATAGATATAGATTGGAACGAGAAACCAACAAATCAGGCTAAACAATTTGATTGGGAGATAATTAAGGTTAAATATGAAAGGTTATTAAACGATTTAAATAAATGAAGTTTAAACACTTTCTTTTAATATTTATATTCGGTTTGGGGATATTTATCCGCTTTTATAATTATGAAAATCGGGTCACGTTCGGTCCGGAACAAGCGGTGAGTTTGATTACTTCAGGCAGAATGATAACCGAAAAAATTTCATTCCTGGGGGAACAGAATATGCAGAGGGCTACTTCCTCGGGACACTATCTTTTCGCCGGCGCGTTATTTTCGTATTCGCTTATACCCTTTCAGTTACTATTCAACTTTGATGCTTTATCAATTACTTTTTACTTTACTATTTTAAACCTGTTCACGGCATTGGTTTTGTTTTTTGTCGCAAGACACATGATTGATGAGACAGCCGCTGTCTATACTGTGATATTGTTTCTTTTCTCATCGATATCAATATATCACTCTCTTTTTATCTGGGACCAGAATTATTCTTTTCTAATAGGCACGCTTACTATTTATCTATTATTTCTTTTGAAAAAGGAATATCGGCTTAAGTATGTTTTCTTCTTAGGTTTGATTTCGGGGATCGCCTATTCAATACAGGATCTTTATGCCTTCACCGCCTTAATGGTTTTTGTTTTGATTCTTGTCTTTACCGGAAAAAAAATGCTTGCGGGCGCCCTTTTTATATTAGGTGCGATGCTGGCAAATGTCTCTACGATACTTTTTGATTTACGAAACGGATTATATTATTTAAAAACCAGCATAGAGTATGTCACTGATTTTGTAAAAGGAAATAACATTAACGTATCCTTAGATTACTATCATCTTCTTATATTTTTCCCCGGATTTTTCTTGGTGGGTGGATATTTCATAAGTAAGTTGCATAAAAAAAGTATATTTTATGGTGTATTAGTGGTATGTATTTATATAATTGTTAATTTGAAATCGGATAGAATTGATCTTTCTAGTCCTACAGGAATGCCGGCAGACTTGACTGTTAAAAATATTTACAATGCGGCAACAATCATAGTAGATGATAAACCGGACGAGTTTAATGTGGCAGTTTTGGTTGATTATGATACCAGAGGCCACGTATTGAGATATCCTTTGGAATTTAAATACAAACTAAAACCTCTTGATATAGTTAAGTATCCTGAGGCGGAAACAGTTTATGTATTAGCGCAAGAAAATTATGATTTTCTTAAGTCAAAAGTTTGGGAATTATCTGATTGTAACAAAAACAACGTTGTTAATTTAGCTAAAATAGGATCAAATTACTCGGTTTTCAAACTTGAAAAGCAATAATGTGACTTAGACCAAAGCTGAGAATTTTTGCCGGATTATTTAAAAATGAAAAATAATTACATCAGTGTGATAGTTCCTACATATAACGAGGGTGAGAATATTATTGATTGTTTGCAGTCGTTAGGTAATCAAACATATTCGGATTTTGAGATAATTATTGTTGATGACGGTTCAACGGATTCAACAGTATCAAGATTGAAAAGATTAGAAAAAATTGTCGAAGAAATTAGGCTATTAAGACAACGCCATAGAGGCCCCGGTGCTGCTAGAAACTTGGGTTGTAAATTAGCCAGGGGTAACATTTTGGTTTTTGTTGATGCGGACATGACTTTTGACAGGGATTTTCTCAAAGATTTGGTACGACCGATAATCAAAGGAAAATCAAAGGGGACGTTCAGTAAAAATGAATACGTTTCGAATTGGACGAACGCTTGGGCGAGATGCTGGAATATAAATGAAGGCTGGCAGGAAAAAAAACGCCACCCGGAAAATTACCCGGACAAACAGAAAGTCTTCAGGGCAATATTGAAAAGTGAGTTTAAAAGGGTGGGTGGTTTTACTCCGGGTGGTTATACTGATGATTATTCATTGGCGGAAAAACTTGGTTATGGAGCTGATGCTGCTGAGGGAGCATTATTTTATCATCAAAATCCGGATACGCTAAAAGAAGTATATATACAAGCAAAATGGGCAGCAAAAAGAAGATATAAATTAGGTATTATCGGTTTTATTATTGCATTGCTAAGAACAACTTTCCCTTTTTCGATTTATCAGGGTATTTCTAAAGCTTTAAAATATAAAGAACCCGCATTTATTCCATTTAAGCTTGTATATGACACAGGTACCCACTGGGGCGTCATTGAATATTTGTTAAAGGGCAAGGAAATTAAATAGTTATAACTTGTATGCCAGAAACAACGAGGGATAGATTTAAGATATTTTTAATTATAATGCTTGCCTTGTGTTTGAGAGTAATATCATTGAACCAATCATTTTGGTTAGATGAAGCCACTTCGGGACTTGTTGTCAGAAATTTAAGCTTTTCAGAAATTATAAATGAGTTTTCGCCTAACGATTTTCATCCACCTTTATATTATTTGATTTTAAAGTTTTGGGGTGTGGTTTTTGGATTTTCGGAAGTCGCCTTGAGAAGCCTGTCTGTTTTTTTGGGATTGGCTTCGATTTACTTCACATATAAGGTTGCTGGTGTCTTTGGAAAAAAAACGGGTTTATTGTCAGCGGTTTTTCTGGCTTTGAACGGTCTTCATATTTATTATTCACAGGAGGCAAGAATGTATATTGTGTCACTTTTTTTGGTTACACTTTTAATGTATTTATTTTTAAAGATATTAACTTCGGCAGAGAAGCGATATTGGATTTATTTCTCTGTTGTTTTGATATTGAATGCGTTCACAGATTATGTGCCGAATTTTGTTATTTTTTCATTCTGGGTATTTGCTGCTTTAAAACAAAAGCGTATGAATTGGTGGAAGAAATTTGTTATTGTGCATGTTCCCCTTTTTGTTTTTATGATTTTGTGGATGCCCTTTTTATTAAATCAGATGAAGATCGCTTCGGCTTTGAAAGATGAAGGTAGTTTGTGGTTGGGTGTTTTGGGTGGTACGAACATCAAAAATATTTTACTTGTTCCGGTTAAATTTACTTTTGGCAGAATTAGTTTTGACAACAAATATTTATATTTTATGCTTTCTGCCTTCGTCTTGTCTGTTTATTCGGTCATTATATTCAAAGGTAAAAAGCTTTTAGAGTATAAGTTCTTTCCATTGTTTTTATTATGGATGGTTTTGCCCTTTGTATTGATTGCTATTGTCAGTTTTCAAGTCTCAATATTTTCCTATTTTAGACTAATTTTTATACTTCCCGCCTTTCTAATTATTTTGGCGGTTTCAGTTATTAATTTACCTAAAAAGTGGCGTAATTTAGGCATAGTATTTATTATTATTGTTAACACTATCTCCTCCTTTTATTATCTTGTGACACCAAAATTTCATCGTGAAAATTGGCGTAGTTTGGTTACACACATCCGAGAAAATTCAGAAAGGAATGAATACGCTGTGGTTTTCGCGTCGGGTGGACAAACAGAGGGATATGAATATTATGATGGATCGAATAAATGGGTTTATAAAATAAGCCAGTTGAAACCAGATCTGAAGAAACTGTGGTATATTAGATACGTTCAGGATATTTTTGACCCTGCGGATATGGTTGTAAGGAATATTGAGAGTCTAAATTACCACAAGACCGCTATACTTAACTTTAACGGAATAGTTGTTTGGGTGTATGAAAATAGCAATTGACGTTTCACAAATAATCTATGGGACGGGTGTTTCTGTATATACAAAAAACCTGATCCGGTATCTTTTGAAAATTGATAAAGATAATGATTATATCTTATTTGGAGGTTCATTAAGAAGAAGGCAGGAATTACATTCAATTTTAAATAGTTTTGAAAGTGAAAGGGTTAAAACAAGTATTTTTCCATTTCCACAGACGATAGCTGATGTGATTTGGAATAAACTTCACATTTTGTCTGTAGAAAAACTTATCGGAAAAATTGATGTACTTCACTCGTCTGATTGGACTCAACCACCGTCAAAAGCATTTAAGGTTACGACAATACATGATCTTGTCCCGGTAAAATATCCCAAACTTTCTGATCCTAAATTGGTTAAAACTCACGGCTCGCGTTTTAAAAGAGTTATTAAAGAAGCTGATCGTATAATCGTCCCATCACTTGCAACGGCAAGGGACGTCGAAAGGATGGGAATTTTGAGGGATAGGATTAGGGTTATACCGGAGGCAGTAGATCCTATATTCAAACCCGCTAAAAAGTGGGAAGTTAATAAAATCAAGAAAAAATATAGAATATCCGATAAGTTTTTAATCGCAGTTGGTGTCAATCCAAGAAAAAACATCCAAAGGGTTATAGACGCGTACGAGAAGATTAAAAGCGACGAGCACTTGAAGCTGGTGGTAATAGGTCATCCTTTTTTGAAAATAGATATACCGAGAGGTGTCCGATTTTTGGGACACATAGATACGTCTGAGCTTCCGGTTTTATATACTGCCGCTGAGGCATTGGTTTATCCGTCTTTATATGAAGGTTTTGGATTGCCTATCCTGGAAGCTTTTTCATGCAAGCTTCCAGTTATAACAACAAATTCAGGTAGTATGGCAGAAGTTGGAGGTAGGGCCGCTGTGTTGGTAAATCCTTACGATACTGATGCGATTGCTGATGGAATTAGAAAAGCATTAAAAGATAAAAAAATATTAGAAAATAAAGGTTTAAATCGGGCAATGGATTTCTCCTGGGAAAAAACGGCAAAACAAACACTACAAGTATACAAAGAATATATAGTTTAAAAAAAGATCCCACTTGTAGGAGCTGGTTAGTTTTGTGTTAATTTGAAATTGGTTAATGTAATTGGTATCAGCTAGAACAAAACTAATATGTTAAAAATTTGTGACAATAATTACTAGTAAAAATTTAGATATGTCGTGAAAATAAATTGGTCTTGTCGTATATTTGGTAAACAATTAGGTTGTTTTTTGAAAACCTTAGGAATTTTAAAATATTTAGCAAACTATAATTTTTTATAAAAAGTTAACGGACAATAAATGGGGTGTTGTAAAAATATTGTATATAAATTATCGGATTGTTTAGGAAGGACATATTAATAATATATTAATTGCGGCATACGTGAATGAATATCCGCGATTAGTTACATAATTATAACTAATAAATAAGATAAAGGATCGCAATTTCGTATTTTGGCGAGTGAATGTTTAAAATAAAGAGTTTTCATTAACTTATTTGAATAATGTTTGAAAGTAATTTAGTAGAAAATTATTTTTCTTAGAAGTCAAAATAGATTTAAAAGGCTTATTTTAATATCTTGAAGTTAGAGTGGCTAGTTTTTTACGATGTTTCGGGAAAATCCGTAAAATATATATTTTAGCAGTTCCCAAGCCCAAGTGCTATTGAAAGAATTATATCAAAATATATCAATAACATCTATTGTTTATTAGCGAGTAATATTGTACGACAATTTATATTTAAAGACACTTAAGTATATTTTAAATGTCATGACTCAACTATTCCACGTAATATTGAAAAATAAATTAGTTTTTGTGCGACAGTGTAAACATTTAGATAAAATTAGACATTAATATATTTTGTTTACTGACGATTGCCGTATTTATAAAAAATGAAATTATGCAGCACAGAACTTTTCAAAGAAATAAAATATTTGTTGATTCGAAAAAGATTTTTAAAAATATCATTTTTAAATAAATTATTTGAACGTTTATAAAATGATTGAAATATCTTTCGATTTTCACAAAAATTCGCATACGATTAAGGTGTTTATTATTAAGGAAAGTATTATATATTAGTAAGATCTTTAATATTTGGAGAAGTATCAATAACATAGAGTAATTCTAAAATAAATAATTTAGTTCATAAAAAGGTTCTTTTTTTTGAAGATTTGAAATATAATAAGACTTAAGTTAGTAATGAAGTGTGGTCTATAAGGTAATCTGTTAGATCGGTTTTTGATTGAATTTGGTTGTTATTGGAATATTTGATAATTCTTAGTATTTGTAAATTTTAGGAATCCAGATGCTAAATACTTAATATTTAAAGTATTTGCTCATTAAATGTATGTATCCATATTCGGAAAATATAAAAATTAACAAAAAAGGAATTACTTTTACAGATAAGCACGGTAAGAGTATGTCATTAAATATGGCCGTAAATAAGGCAATAATCCGTATAATAAACATATTAAAAGATGCTCAACTTTTTTTGGTACATCTGGTTAGTTTGCATGTGCCTATACATAGCATAAGGAAAGCCGTGTTTAAATTTGCTGGTGTTAAGATAGGAAGGGGTACAACTATTCATATGGGTTGCCGTTTTTTTAACCCTTTAGGTGTTGAAATCGGTGAAGATACAAAAGTAGGGAATAATGCATTTTTGGACGGTCGTGCGCAGCTTAAAATAGGTGACCATGTAGATATTGCTTCGGAAGTAATGATTTATAATTCAGAACACAATATTGAAGACCCTGAATTTAAAGCTGTGGAAGAATTTGTCAAAATAAAGGACTATTGCTTTGTAGGACCCAGAGCAATTATTTTACCCGGAGTAACGGTTGGAAGGGGTTCGGTAATAGCAGCGGGGGCGGTAGTTACTAAGAGCGTTGATGATTATCAAATAGTGGCAGGCATACCAGCAGTTGTAATAGGTACAAGAAAAAATAAAAATTTGGATTATAAGCTTGGGAGAGCCCGGCTGTTTCAGTAAAGAGTAATAATATACTTCATGAAAAAGATTGTGAAAATTGTATATATAATTGTTTCAATATTATTTTTATTTTACATAGGACTACCGAATCAACAATTTCCAGAAAAGCTTGATGATTCAATTCAATCAGAAGAACCGGCAGACACAGAAAGCCTTTATAGAAGAGCCTACTTTACAAATTATTCAAGGGAAGAAGTTTTAGATCACTATGTAAATGAATATTTAAATGATCAAAAATATTATATAAAAATGCCAACTTATAGATTGAACTACCCACCAGAAGAAGCACAGACTATTATAAGAGATCAAACCAGAAGCACTTTTTTGGAAGAAATTGTTCATCCATTTAGAGGAAGCCTTTTCATAAATGGTTTTGAACCAAAAAATGATAAAGATGCAATTTTTATTAAAGGAAAGCCGTGGAAACAGAAAATAATCGTTAGACAGGTGGGGAGTAATGTGTATATTCGTTTGTTGCTTGGATTAGCTACCATAATATTAGTGCCGATGATTTATATAAAATTAAAGCTTTCTCTTAAAGAATTTACGGAGGGATTAGCAAAAATATGGATTTATCGATAGTTATTATTAATTACAATACCAAGAATATTACTATTGAGTGTATCAATTCCGTTTTGGATAATACAAAAAATTTTAGTTTCGAAATTATTCTTGTAGATAATGCGTCTGTTGATGGTTCATATGCCGAGTTTCAAAAAAGATTTTATAAATATCCGTTTATACATTTAATAAAAAACAATAAGAATCTGGGTTTTGCATATGCCAATAATATAGGGGCCGAACGGGCAAAAGGAAGATATATTCTGTTTTTAAATTCAGACACTGTTATAAAGAATAGCTTATTCAAAGAGATGATATTATGGATGGACAAAGCCAAAGACGTTGCCGTTTCTTCGTGCGCACTTAAAAATAAAGACGGTTCACTGCAGGGCTCTGGTGGATATTTTCCGACTCTTTCAAAAGTATTTGCTTGGATGTTCTTTTTAGAGGATGTGCCTTTCCTCGATAGGTTAGTGAAGCCTTTCCATCCTGTGCATTCTAAGTCAATTTTTTATAATGGATTGGGTTATTTCAAAAAGGAAAGACGGCAGGACTGGGTGACCGGGGCCTTTTTTTTAATTAAAAAAGAAATTTTCGAGAAAGCGGGCGGGTTTAACCCTGATTATTTTATGTATACTGAAGAAGTTGACCTGTGTTATAGAGTAAAAAAAATGGGTTACGACATAGCATACTTACCACAATGGGAAATTATACATCTGGGAGGAGCTAGCAGTACAAAAGAATTTCCTATAATTTCAGAATATAAAGGAATAAAATTATTTTATAAGAAAAACATGCCAACATGGCAGTATCCTTTAATGCGCGCATTTTTAAAAGGAGGAGCATTAATAAGGTCGTTAATATTTGGTATTTTGGATGGGAAGGCTGCTTTTGTTACCTATGTTAAAGCATTTAAAATTGCCTGATTGTCTATTTAAATATTTAGGTGCAGCTATATTAATCATTGTGCCTTTATATCCAAAGTTTCCGCTTATTAGTATCAGCGGAACTTTTGTTGCAATTAGATTTGAAGACTTGCTTTTAGCATTCGGCGGGATCTTAATCGCGTTCTCCTGTATTAAAAAAACGAAAAGCGTGTTTCAAAATAGGGTTGTTGGGTCACTCTTGATGTATTTAATGGTTTCAGGAATATCGCTTCTTTCCGCCACTTTGATTACTGATACTGTAGATTTTAGAATAGGTTTTTATCATTGGTTGAGGCGAGTTGAATACGTAATACCTTTTTTTATAGGAATGGAAATTATTTCCAGGAGAGTTAAGGTATCATTTTTTTTGAAAATATTTCTTGTCGTTATCTTTATTGCGTTTGTTTATGGGTACGGCCAGAAAAACTTCAATTGGCCGATTATAGTTACTCAAAACCAGGAATACTCCAGAGGGGTTGCATTACGCTACATTCCCGGAGGACATATAAATTCAACGTTTGCGGGACATTATGATCTGGCATCCTTTTTGGTGATGGTTTTACCTATTGTCGTTGTTTCCTTTTTTACGCTGAAAGGAAAAATCAGTAAATTTGCTTTGGCAATTGTCTATTTATTAGGTATGTGGCTTTTGGTGAATTCTGCATCGAGGATATCACTTTTTTCCTATCTTTTGGCCGTATTAGCCTCTATGGTAATGGTAAAAAGATACAAAGAAATAATTCCCATTATTATTATAAGTATCGTTTTTGTAGGATTCTCGACTAATCTGATAGGACGATATGGCAGATTAATGAATATTATTAAAGAACGTTTTGGGTATGTAGGTTCGACTGCGGGTGTTGTTTATGCCGAGAGTCAAACTAGCATACGCAGGACCGATAGGCCGGTTCCAACTCCAACTCCTACTCCGAGAGTTGAAGACAGATCAACTAATATACGATTGAATATAGAATGGCCGAGGGCGGTTCGTGCTTTTTTTAAAAATCCGTTGCTGGGTACGGGTTATTCTTCAATTACACTGGCAACTGACAATGATTACTTAAGGTCACTCGGAGAAACGGGCATACTGGGTTTTGCGAGTTTTCTTTTGATATTTATAAATATCTTTACGCACATACTAAATAAATATCCTTTTGTTGGTACGCAAAGTGGTGTAAATTTAGCGCTTCTGGCGGGTTTTACTGGAGGTATGGTGGGTATAAGTGTTAATGCTATATTTATTGATGTTTTTGAAGCGTCTAAGTTTGCAATAATTTTTTGGTTTTTAGCGGGATTGGTTGTAAAAGTTTGCGAAAAAAATTATGAAAAAGGGGTTGAAAATATTCATTAAAATAAAACACAGCCGTTATTTATTATTATTTTTTGTACTATTGATTGGTTTCTGTGTACGACTTTACAAAATCGAGAATCCTGTGGCTGATTGGCACTCTTTCCGTCAAGCGGATACAGCATCGGTTAGCAGAATTTATGCAAAAAACGGAATAGATTTTTTGTATCCTAGGTATCATGACGTTTCAACGACACAAAGCGGAATTTCCAATATGCAGGGTTATCGATTTGTAGAATTTCCTTTGTACAATGCTATACATGCTACATTTTATACGAATTTTCGGTTTTTTTCATTAGAAGTGTGGGGAAGATTGTTGTCAATTATTTGTTCAATAATGTCAGCTTTAATGATATATCTAATTTCCGGAAGATATCTAAATAAAATGGGGAGTCTGTTTGCGTGTTTAATATTTTTGTTTTTACCTTTTAATATATATTATTCAAGGGTTATCTTACCTGAGCCGCTGGCAGTTTTATTGGCTCTTGCGGGGATTTGGTCTTTTATAAAGTATGCTGAGGATGGAAGCTTTATTAAATTATTTTCATCTTCTATTTTATTTTCGCTGGCATTGCTTGTGAAACCTTATACCGTTTTCTTTTTAATACCAATAGTTTTTATTGCTGTAAAAAAAGAAGGTATAAAGAATCTATTTTTGATTAAGAAATATTATTTATATGCGTTTATGGTTATAATGCCTTTTGTATTATGGAGGTTTTGGATTGATCGTTATCCTGAAGGAATACCTTTTTGGAAATGGACCTTCAACGGGGACGGAATACGCTTCAAACCGGCCTTTTGGAAATGGATATTTGGAGAAAGACTTACAAAGTTGATATTAGGGTATTGGGGTTTGATCCCTTTTGCGTTAGGTATTCTATCTTTAAAGAAAAAGGACGTTGTTGTTTATTCGCTTCTAATAGGTATGTTTTTTTACGTTTGCATAATTGCAACAGCCAATGTCAGACATGATTATTACCAGAGTTTAATAATACCTTCCGTAAGCATAGTCTGCGCGTATGGATTTTTATTTATTTGGAAGGGGGAGGTGTTCGGAAAATTGAAGATGAGAATTTTACTTCTTTTCTGTGTTTTTATGATGTTGGTAGCGTCTTACAGTGAAATTAAAGAATTCTATAGAATTAATCGGCCTGAAATTATTTTGGCGGGACAAGCAGTTAACAATTTAGTTCCCGAAGATGTGCTTGTAATAGCACCTTATTATGGCGATACCGCTTTTCTTTATCAGACAAAAAGAAGGGGTTGGCCGGTAGTTGACCGGCCTGTAAATGAACTTATTGATAAGGGTGCTTCGTATTTTGTGTCTGTTGATTTGAATCACTATCAAACAAAGGAATTTGAAGAGAAATATAAAACATTAATAAAAAATGACAATTTTATTATACTGAACTTAAACGAACCTATGATATGAGGATATTAATGCTCGTTCCTTATTTACCAACAATCACAATGAGTGGTGGACAAACGCGTTGGTACAATATCATTAAGCATCTCGCAAAAAAACATGATATTACCTTGTTCTCGCTAATAAAAGATAATAGTGAGAAAAAATTTATACCAGAGCTCCTAAAGTATTGTAGAAAGGTTAAAGTATTTACTCGACCTAAAAAACCCTGGACTGTAAAAAATATATTATTGTCTGTATTCGGACCTTTTCCTCTATTGGTTATAAGAAATCAGTCATTAGAGGAAAGAAAGGAAATTCAGAAAGAATTGTTAGATGAAAAATATGATCTTATTCATGCGGAAACTTTTTACGTAATGCCGCATTTGGGAAAAACCTCAGTACCTACAATTTTGGTTGAACAAACTATATGGCACAATGTTTACCGTCATTACGTTATGCACGAAATTCCTATGTTGTTGAGGCCTTTTTATCTTCAGGATGTCGTAAAAATAAAATTTTGGGAGAGGCACTATTGGAGTAAGGCCGACAGGCTGTTTGCTGTATCTGAAGAAGACAAACAGGCAATGCTAAAACTTGTTCCAAGAAAAAAAGTATCGATTATTCCGAACGGGGTTGATACACGATATTATCGTGAAAGATTCGTGAAAAAACATTACCCTCCACGGATATTATACGGTGTAACTAACTTTGAATGGTTGCAGAATCAGGAAGCTACAGAGTTATTAATAAAAAAAGTGTGGCCTCATATAAAAAAAGCTTTTCCGAAAGCAAGGGTGTGGATAGTTGGCAGAAAAATTCCAAAATGGGTTAAAGATGAGTCAAAAAAAGAAGACATTTTGATAACTGAAAATATTGCTGATGCTAGAGATGCTTATAAGAGTGCGGCGCTTATGGTGGCGCCGATAAAAGGAGCTGGCGGAACACGTTTGAAAATATTAGAGGCAATGGCAGCAGGACTTCCGGTTGTTTCTACAAAAGTTGGTGTAGCTGGACTTCATTTAAAAAATGGAGTAAATGTTTTAATTGCTGATAATCCGAAGGAGATTGCGGAAAAAGCGTTAATGATCTTAAAGAACGAGAAGATGGCAAAATCTATTGGCGAAGCGGGAAGGGCGCATGTAGAAAAATATTATGACTGGGAATCTATTGTTAAACTTCATGACCCTATATATAAAGAGCTAGTTAAAAAATGAAGAAGAAAAAGCTTTCAATAGTTGTTTTGAGTTATAACACAAAAAATCTGTTAAAAAACTGTCTTTCTTCTTTGAATAAAGTCAAAGATGAAGTTGATTTTGAAATTATAGTTCCTGACAACAGTTCTGTAGATGGATCAACGGAAATGGTTAAGAGGGAATTTGCGTGGGTTAAGAAAGTGATCGAAATAGGAAAAAATCTAGGATTTGCCGCAGGAAATAATAAGGCAAAACCGTTTACGGTTGGTGAATATGTGCTTTTTTTAAATTCAGACACTGTGGTTTATAAGAATACATTATCAGAAATAGTTAAATTTATGGATAATAATCCGAGTGTGGGTGCGGTTACATGCAAAGTATTACTGAAAAACAAAGAACTTGACAAGGATACGAGACGTTCGTTTATCACTCCCTGGATTGGCTTAACACATATATATTTAAAGCTGGATAGGATTTTTCCGAAATCACCTTTTTTTGCAAAATATTGGTATGGATATATTCCTGAAGATCAGACTCACGAAGTAGACGCGATACAAGGCGCTTTTTTCTTGGTAAGAAAAAAAGTATTAGATGATGTGGGCTGGTTTGACGAGGATTATTTTTTGGATGGAGAGGACATTGATCTTTCCTGGAAAATTAAAAATGCTGGGTGGAAGATTGTGTATTATCCGAAAGTTAGAATCCTCCACTTGAAAGGCGCTTCAAAAGGAAAGAATGTTGAGGAAAAACAAGTGCCTTTTGAGGAAAAGTTAAAATACAGACTTGCGGGAGTAAACTCGATGGAGCTTTTTTATAGAAAAAGATTGTGGAACAGATATCCACTTTTGTTAAATATTGCAACTCTTGCCGGCATAAGATTATTAAAAATAGTGCGCGTGATTAAAGTGTATATGAGAGAGTAGATATGAAAATATTAATTGACGCCAGAATGTATGGATTAGAACATTCTGGCATTGGTAGGTATCTAATTAATCTAATAAGATGGCTTAATAAGTCCGATCTTAGTAATCAGTATATTATACTTCTCCGGACAAAGTACTTTAATGAAATGAAGTTAGGAAAAAATTGGATAAAGGTAAAATCAGATATAAGGCACTATACTTTAGACGAACAAATCATTATTCCAAACATTATTTCTAAAGAAAAACCAGATATTGTCCATTTTCCACATTTTAATATTCCCGTTTTAACAAAGGAAAAGTTTGTTATAACTATCCATGATATGACCATGCATCATCAGGGGATAAATGCGACTAAATTACCCCTACCCTTATATTTAATTAAAAAAATTCCATATAAATTCGTTTTTGAAAATGCCATAAAAAGATCTGAAAATATAATTACACCTAGCAAAAGCGTCAAGAAAGAGATTGTAAAATATTATGGTGTTAAACCGGATAAGATTGTTGTTTGTTATGAAGGTATTGATGATTATTCTGGTACAAACAATAATACTTTTGTGGAAAAAAAGATTTTAGAAAAATATCAGTTAAAAAATAATAATTATTTTTTTTACGTAGGCAATGCATATCCTCACAAGAATTTGGAGGTTGTCGTTCAAGCAATTTCAATTATTAATAAAAATAATCACACAAAGCATTTGTTTGCAATAGCTGGATCGAGTAATTTTTTCATGCAAAGATTAGGGAAAAAGATCAAAAAATACGGTGCTTCAAAATATGTTAAATTGTTGGGTTTTGTTCCAGAACAAGACCTTGGTGTGTTGTACAAAAACTCAATTAGTTTTATTTATCCGTCCCTTTCGGAGGGTTTCGGTTTACAAGGACTTGAGGCTATAGCAAACGGAACGGTTTTACTGGCATCAGATATTGATATTTTTAGGGAAGTTTATGGTTCTCACGCATTTTATTTTAATCCACGGGACGTTGTGTCTTTATCATCTGCTATGGTTAGTGTGTTAAGTTTGAATGATGCAGATAAATGTAGATATTTACTCACCGCCCAAAAATTTATTAAAAAATATTCATGGGAAAAAATGGCACAGGATACGCTCCGGGTTTACGAAAAGCTTTGATCTTAAATTAACAATGAAAACTGCGATTGTTTATGACAGGGTAAACAAATGGGGTGGAGCGGAAAGGGTTTTACTGACACTGCATGAACTTTTTCCACGGGCTCCTTTGTACACTTCTGTTTATAATAAAAAAGGCGCTGCATGGGCGGAAGTGTTTCCGCAAATTATCCCCTCCTTTCTGCAGAGGATTCCTTTAATTAATTCTAAGCATGAATGTCTTGCTCCTTTGATGCCCTTGGCCTTTGAAAGCTTAGATCTGAGCGGTTTTGATTTGGTTATCTCAGTTACGAGTGAATCTGCGAAGGGAATTATAACAAAACCCGGAACTCTTCATGTGTGTTATTGCCTGACACCTACTCGTTATTTATGGAGTCATCATGAAGAGTATTTCAAAGGTAATTTTTTTAAGTTCTTATCAAAACCGGTCGTTTGTTATCTGCGAAGATGGGATAAAATTATCTCTCAAAGACCAGATATTTATATTGCCATATCGACCCAGGTAAAAAAAAGAATAGAAAAATATTACAAAAAGGATTCACAAATAATATTTCCACCAGTTGATATTCAGAGATTCAATATAACAAAAAAAATGTCTTATTCACAATCGTCAAGATCTTCAAAAAAAGAACTATGTTCAAATACTTCAGGGTATTCATTCTCGGAGGCTGATACGGTTCCGGTTTCTGGATACGGCAAGTATTATTTAATTGTATCTAGGCTCGTCCCATATAAGAAAATTGATTTGGCGGTTGATGTATTTAATGATCTTGGGTTACCGCTTATAGTAGTTGGTACGGGGAGCGAGGAAGTTAAATTAAGAAAAAAGGCACGGGAGAATATTAAGTTTACCGGATTTGTTAATGATGAAGAATTGCCAGCTTATTATAAGGATGCGAAAGCATTTATATATCCTCAAGAGGAGGATTTCGGAATTACTGCAGTAGAGGCACAAGCTGCAGGAATTCCCGTTATTGCATATAAAGCCGGAGGAGTGCTGGATACGGTAATAGAGGGTGTAACCGGATATTTTTTTGAGAAACAAAACAAGAAATCACTGACGCAAGCTGTTAAAAAATTTGATGAATCAGTTCACCCAAGCGTTAACAAAGAAGGTTGCATAAAAAATGCGCACAGATTTTCTAAGGAAATATTTAAAAAAAATTTTCTTTATTTGATCGAAAAACAAAAAATTAGCTAAATTAAATAATATCTGTTAAACTTTTTCACATACTGTTATGGAAAGTGATTTTCGCAATCATTTGTATGCGTTAGTTTTGGCTGGTGGGGGAGGGACGAGATTGTGGCCTCGGTCCAGAAATATAAAACCGAAGCAATTTATTAAGCTTTTTAATGGCCAGACCTTAACTCAAATTACTTTTAATAGACTTAATAAAATTCTTCCTTGGGATAGGCTTTATTGTGTGACGGTGTCTGAAGAATACAAAAAAGAGATTATAAAAGAAGTACCTGAATTGACTGAGAAAAACATCATTGTAGAGCCGCAGCGGCGCGATACCGCACCGGCGCATGGAATTGGAGCAGCATTTATTTACAAGAAAGATCCGCAGGCTGTAATTATTAACGAATCCGCTGACCGTTTAGTTGGACCGGTAAATAAATATCTGAGAACATTGCAAGTTGCCGCGAAAATAGCTTATGAAGATGAGATATTCGTATCGATGGGTGTAAAACCCAGATATCCACACACAGGTTTAGGTCATATAAAAAAAGGTAAAGCTTATAAGAAAATAGGGGGTGTAAGACTTTTTGTAGCCGACAGGTTTGTTGAAAAACCTAAGATCGGTCTAGCAAAAAGGTTTACTAAGTCGGGCAAGTATTATTGGAACGCCGGACAGTTTGTCTGGAAGGCAACTGATTACTTAGCAACATTAGGAGAGTTTGAAATAGGAGTTGGCAATTCTTTGAAGAATATCATTGATGCTATTGGCACAAAAAACGAGAGCAAAGTAATTTTAAAAGAATATGAAAAAATTCCGACAAAAACATCCAAAGGTAAACCAATGAGTGTAGATTTTGCAGTAATTGAAAATGTGAAGAAAATGCTTGTTGTAGAGGGTGATTTTTTCTGGACGGATATTGGTGATTGGAAAGAGGTGTGGAATAATTTGCCGCACGATGAGGATGATAACGTAATTATAGACGGTGATTCACCCGGCGGCGAGGTGATGAATATTGGTTCTACAGATTCACTTATACAAACAGACGGAAGGATGGTCGCTGTGATAGGTATAGACAATATTGTGATCGTTGACACAAAAGAAGCTTTATTAGTTTGTAGTAAAAGCAGGGCCCAAAATGTTAAGAAGATAGTGGAAAATCTTAAGAAGCAAAATAGAAACGAATTGCTTTAGTTTTTTAATTGTATGTTATAATTTTCTGCCCAATTATGAGTTCGGGTGCGAGAAAAAGAAAGATAATTGCCTTTGATATTTTAAAAAGATCCATAGACATTATAGGGTCTGTTTTTTTGCTTTTAATATTTTCTCCAGTAATGCTTATAACCGCTGTCTTAATTAAAATTACTTCACCCGGTCCGGTTCTAGTTGAAAAAGAAAACAAACACATGATGCGGGTCGGCAAAAACGGAAAGATATTCAGACTTTACAAATTCAGGTCAATGATGGTAAAGGCCGATGTG
>Ga0265297_10006348_pt1 | contig 17270 bp, 16 predicted proteins | sample Munlanlwell13791_FD_192502 | JGI IMG/M metagenome (GOLD analysis project Ga0265297, IMG submission 192502) | Leachate microbial communities from a municipal landfill in Southern Ontario, Canada - Leachate well 137-91 | ecosystem: Engineered > Solid waste > Landfill > Unclassified | place...
GCACTGCATAAAGACCTCAAGAGTATTCTTCTTGTTGAAATCTCCTTTTAACTGACCGCAATAGCCAAGATCGCAGGCAATGATCTTTTTGACTCCGGGGATCTTTGCGGCAACAGATATCGGACAGTTCTCGCGGATACCTCCGTCGGCGAGGGCCATCGTCTTGCCGTTCATTCTTAGTTTCTTAGGCTTAAAGATGACGGGGAAGGAAATCGATGCCTCGAGCGCCTCTGATAGGGTCATGGCTTGCCCCTTGCTACTTGCCCCTTGACCCTGTCCAAATATTATCAACTCACCTGTATTCAAGTCCGTCGCCGTTATATAGGCCGGTTTCTTAAGGTCTTTAAAGGTTTTTCCTTCGAGCCCGGCATACTTTGCTATCAACCTGATAACCTGCTTAGATTCAAAAAGGCCTGCTTTAGAAAAGACATCAAATGAGAGCAATTCCGGCCACACATGGTCCTTAATGAACCCCAGCGATATCTCTTTTACTTTCTTTGGGTCATCATAATATCCCAGCAATACCGCAAACACGGCGCCAATAGATGACCCCACAAACACATCCGGGACATACCCGCGCGCGTACATCTCTTCGGCGATGCTGATATGCGCTACGCCTTTGACGAAGCCTCCGGATAATACTAACGCAAGTTTATCGCGCATCTAATACGCTCCCTGCCCTTGCCCGATATGGATAGCCAGTATGATCAGCTCGTCTCTGGTTTGTCAAATGCCGAGATCTCAAGCCGCTCACAATCCATATAAAAATACACAAGCGTTTTCCCCGCATCCAGCACAAGCGGCCAGTTGGCGCTTTTGCTGATCCCGTTGTAAGGGGTGGGCCCGTATGTGGCGCTTGCGGTTTGCTCCGGGCAGCCCTGTATCCCGGCCTTAATATTAAGCTCCCGCCTCATCGGCCCTCCTTCGATAGAGCTGGTAACAAGGACAGATATCTCCTTCCCTTCATGCTTCAAATAAAGTTTCTTTTCATAATTGTTCGCAACGGGCTTGTCAGAGAACAGAACCTTCTTGTCCATGCCCAGCAATGTTTCTGAAACAAGGAAGCTTTTTTCCCAAGCCTGACCTGTCTTATCTGATACCGAAAGAGAGTAAAATCGTCTAGATATTCAAACCTGTTTTTTGATGACATCGTCTTTCTCCAAAATAAAAAACCCGGGCTAAAAAGCTCGGGGAATAATTCAAACCTGTATTCGCTTTTTAGCACATTTATATAGCGGAGCAATAGGTCTTCAAATTACCGCTGTTAAAATATTATGGGCTTAATTAGGTTAGTTGTCAAATTGCAGCTGGGGCAGATACCCCTCTTCGTTCCAGCAATGTCCTATTGAATATTTTACGAACCTCAATAACTTAGCTTGTTATTTAATTTTCGTGGAAGATATTTGTCTCAATACTTTTTTATATCTTCTATTTTTGAATCTAATTAGATAATTTGGATGATAGATTCTAAAAGAGCAATCTGGTAAATCAGCATGAGAAAGCATCGCAAATTCCTTCAAATTAAATCGGCCCTTTTTCTTATAGACTACTCCTTTAAATATGTCCTTTATCTTGTTATCAAAACTTGGACCAGTCAGAAATAGCACTAGGTCTGGACGCACAATCTTGATCTCACCCTGAAGGATTTTGTCAAATTCTTCAATGGTGGATTTATAATACTGTTTTTGAACAATTTTTGACTGATTAATTTTATTTATATTGGTCCAAAGACAGGATACTGTTTTTCCTCCATTTTTCAACTTTTCATTAACTGACTGTATTACTTCCCAAAAGTGTGTTCTCCTAACTTTCTCTAAATCAAAATATTCTGAATATTCTGACATCAAACTCTTTATCCAGGCTTGATAGTTGCCGGGTGTTAGCCTGTAATGCCCCCAGTTATTGATTTGTTGCCCGACAAACAAAAGTTTTAACTCCGCTTTTTGATATGCTTTCTTGGGACACATGAGGAGTGGCATTGACAGTTTTTTGTTATTTTTGCATATTTTCGCTGTCGAGAGATCCTTAATTAATATGGCCAAAGATTTGGAATATAACCCTTTAAGTTTCTTTTTCATTTTTTAAATTATGGGGAATAGCCTTTTTAATAATGAAGTGGCTTATGAAGTTTTGGCTTCTCGGCTTTATAATCAACCACGAGTTTCAATTCCTCATTAATCTCTTCCAGGTCAATCATGACTTTAGATCGTCTGGCACTTCCATCCGCATTTCTGAAATCGGCTTGAAACGAACCACAGTCGCGCAAGGTGTTTTCTGTGATTTCAATAAATGAAAGTTGCTGAAGATCAAAAGATACTTTTCTCAGCCTTGACCAGGCACCTCTTTCTATTCTTTTCCTTTCGTAGTCCGATTTTCCACCCTTCAATTCTTCATGCCAGTTCTGGAAAGTCCGAGCTTCATCATTATATTCCACTTTCCCAACTGCCAGAATTAGCCCAACAGAACCATAGTCGTTTACTGCTCTATTTGTAGCTTCACAATCATTAACGATAAGCTGATGACTGCTGGTATTCATAGCGTGCGCTTTAAAATCCCAGGCTCTATTATAAAGCCCATCAAAAGAAACATTGCCGTACTTTGGTCCAGGCATTTCGACAAGTCCTGCCAAATGCTTTTCACAGAGATATTGAAAATAGAAACCAATCCACTCCATTTGTTTCCAATGGCTATAGTCAGCTGCTTTCATTTCCAATATGGCTGCTTTTGCTTCCCATTCTTTCGGCAAAGCTGTTAATTTTAAAACGATCTCTTTTGAATCCGATAAAAATGTCATTGTTCTTGACTTCTTAAATCAAATAATTGCTGTTGTTTTTCTGGACTTGATTTACTTCTTTCTGCTTTTTCCAATACATTTAGGATCGAGAAATAACCTCTTTTAAATTCCTTACAAAGCAACTCTATGGACTGTTTCTTAAGGTTTGAACTCTTATAGAGATCCTCATACCTTTTGAATAGGCGTTCCATCTCCATCTCGCTCCAGGCTTTCCCCTTGTTAACAATAGAATCTTGTTTAGGAATTCTTAAATCAGCCAATAAAGATCCGGGGATTACTTGTTTGAGGGTTTTTATTTGATAGTCAAAACTCTTTTTGCTTTTTTCAAAGCCAACTGCAAACCTGTTAAGCCCTATCGCCACTTTGGCTGTTGAAAATCCCCCCAAAAATAAATCGCAAATAATATCTCCCTCAACACTGCTATATTGAATCATTTTGATTAGTAATTTTTTGGGCAATTCGTTCTTATTCTTGATCATTCCTGGTTTGTATTCCCTATTAATAATCCAGACATCCTCCCTGTCCTGATAATTTAGGCTACCTTGCTTTTCATCCTTCTCCGTAGAACCGAATCTTGAATATGTGTTAAAAGTCCGAACGCCGCCAGGTTTGCAATAAAAAAGGATGTGATAATGCGAAGAAACAAATTTTTTAGTCGTATGAACACCAAAATTAAATTTCCAAATAATATGATTTATCTCTTTTAGTTTGGTCTTTTTTAAGGCGCTCAGTATATCATTCAAGTTTGTATAACCAGACACAATATACATACTTCCTCCTGGTCTGAGGATTCTTTCTGCTTGCCCAATCCATTGCTCACTAAATCGCCCATAATCAGCTTTTGGCACTTCAATATAACCATCCAACACATATTCTTCTTTCCTGTTGTAATGCTTATGTAAAGTATGACCTTCTATCCCATATGGCGGATCGGTCACTATTAGATCAATTGAATTACTTTTTATGTGCTTAATACATCCTTCAATGCAATCTTCGTTATAGAATCTATTTGCTCTCATTTTAGGTTCTGTATCTCGCAACAAGTTTTTTACCTCCATTATTTCCATAACATAATTTTTTAATTGGACATTGCCCACATTTTGGGCTTGCATGATTAAAACAATATTTAGTTCCTATATGCATTAGTCCATCATCCAAATCTCCTATCCCGTATTCCGTTCCTAATAAAAGCAGGTTCGGCAATTGCTGTAATTCAATTTTTGAAGGTTTTCTTTTTCGCACTTTAAGGTGATCCAAACAAATAGAACAATATCTTTCCATCCAGTCTCTCAATCCCGAGGTAATAGTGACTTTCTTACCCCTAAGATTGGTTATTCTTAGATAATGTTCACCGCCCTTTCCTTCTCCTTTCTGAATAAACTCCCAGTCTTCATAATCGGACAAAGCTGCAAAGGAGAGCAAAAAACCGGTCCTAAACAAAACCCGACCAGCATTACTATCAAAAGGCAATTCGTAAGAGAGTGCTCCAAAAGATTCATCTTTTCTTTTTGCTAGGCCGTAAGAGTGAATATACCATTTAGCAAAAAGGTGTGCTGCTTTATCTCCTATGGCTTTGCCTAATCCATATCTTTTATTGTCTTTTATTTCCTGACTCATTACCTCTGCCGAAGGCCAACTTTCAATATAATCCACTAATGGCTCAAAAGATTCTTTTCCTGATTTCGATTGTTCTTTTTCCAAAAGCAATGGCACACACAAGGGCACTCCCCATCGATATACTGCATAACCCAAAACTTGTTTTGAGCCATCAATAAATAAATTATATTTCGCTGCGTTTGAATTATTAGCATTTGCCCATAAATGAGATCTAACTCTTTTCACTCTCTCATGATTTATTATTAATTGATCTATCGATATCCCAATTTCCCTGAAGAATTCTAGAGGTTTATGAAATATCCTTACCTCTCGTTTATACAAGGCATTAACAACCTGTTTTACAAATCGCCTCACACCAGCCATGTCCGGCCCTTGATCCAAAACTGCGCTCATCAATAGGTATCTGGTAACGATTTCTCTTCTTGTCCACAATCCATCATTCCTATCAAGCTTGTTATTTTTTAGGCTACCATCACCTGAAAGATAGTGTTCAAAAGGAAAAAGACCCTTAACTATTGGCTTGCTTGAGCACCTTTTCCCTATCTCTGAGATTTTTTTAAGAAGCTTAATATTCTTACTAATATTATTTTTTTTATTCATTTAATATAATGTTTGTTCTATTCCGTCTTTCAATCATGAACCTATTTTATCACTCTATAGATAGTTATTCAAAAAGAAACATATAATTTCTCAACCTCTTCAACCACCCTTTTCAACCTCCCATCCAACCTCTTCAGCACCTCATCTTTGATAGATTCCGGCACTCCCCCATAGAACGCCTCGGCGATGGAGCCGGGGATGAAGCGAGTACTGCCTGCCCCGAGCGTAGCCCTGAGCGAATCCTGAGCGACGAACGAAGTGAGGAGTCGAAGGAGAGTCGAAGGGCGGAGTCGAGGGGAAGTGCGGATTATTTCCCCTTTAACTTATAATATGTAGCCTTGCCTTTGCCCTTCTTCTCAATGATCCCCATATCGATAAGCCGGTTAAAGTCCTTGTTCCGCGTTGCTTTTGCCCTCTTAACAAGACCCGAATAGGTCCTGTCCGTTATGTATCCGCCTTTTTTGATGCGTCCCACAAGCAGTTTTTCTTGGGGCCGCAGCTCAGTATCTGGCGAAACAGCTACCGCCTCCATCTCCTTGCCCACCCGCAGCAATTCGTCTATAATCCCGTCAGTAAAGTATTCGAGCCAGAGCGTGAAATCTGTTCTGCCTTTGATATCGTAATAATTGCCCTTCTCGCCGACCTTCTCAAAGTATCTTCCGACATTCCTGTTATAGTAGTTCTCAAAGCTGAAAAGGCTGAAAGTATCGAGCCCCATTGAAGCCAGGAGCGCTTTTGTCGCCAGCCTGGCTGTCCTGCCGTTCCCGTCCATGAAAGGATGTATCATTACGAACTGCTTATGGAAAAGTCCCGCCAGTACCAGGGGATCGGTCTTTCCGTGCTCTTTTCTGATGAAATCGACCAACTCTTCGAGCAGCAAAGCCGCGTCCTTGGGATCAGGCGGCCAGAATACTGTCCTGCCTGTCCGGGGATCGTTCACGAACACATGCCCTGAGCGCAGCCTGCCGCAATTGTGCTTGTCTATGAGACCCTTTGTGATCTCTTTCTGGATCTCCAGCACTGCCTTAACGCTCATGACGATCTTGCCGGTTTTCAGCTTCCGGTCAAGACCCTCGAGCGCCCTGTTGTAGTTTATGACCTCCCTCTCGGTGTCCCTTATGTTTTCCGGGGCATGCTTGAGTATCCTTTTTACCTCGGTTAGCGGCAGAGGGTTGCCTTCTATGCTCGTCGATGAGTGGGCCGATAGCTCCCTCGCCTCTTTTTCCATCGCCATTTTAACTACATTAGGAACGGTCCTGCTGTTTAAAAGCGTGATCAATCCGGTTATTTTCTTTATATTTTCAAGAAGTCTCGGGCTTATCCTGTATCTGGGCTTGAACATGTATTTACCCCTCCTCTAAGGCATAGACAAATAGTAGACGAATAGTAGACGATTGTCAATTGCCCCCCCCTCTCGATCAAACCCCGCCTCGGCAGCGGAGCCGGGCGATGCAGATGGCAGTGTCGCTGGCGGGATCTTATTTTATCCCTTTGATCTGTTTTACGGTCTTTACCATTTTGCCGAACCGTTTGTCCTTTTGCCTCTTTTCCAGTCCCGACATGGCATAGTGTGCCGATTCTTTCTTTAGCTTGATATAGTTTGAATACTGCTCTTGACTTAATTGCCCTTCCTTAAGAGCAGACAAGACCGCGCAGCCTGCTTCATGTTGATGGGTGCAATCGGTAAATTTGCAGGCGGGCGCCAGCTCCGCTATCTCGCTAAAGACATCAGAAACCGCCTGCAAAGAATCTCCGACGCCAACCTCCCTCATGCCCGGATTATCTATCACCATACTGCCGTCCTTTAAGGCGAACAATTCGCGGTGAGTAGTGGTGTGCTTACCCTTTTTTGTGGATGCGCTGATCTCTATCGTCTTAAGGACCTCTTTTCCCAGCAATTTGTTGATGAGAGAGGATTTGCCCACTCCCGAAGAGCCTACAAAACAATGCAGCTCCCCTTTTTTGAGAGCTTTAAGCAGGCCGTCTATTCCGTCTTTAGCTTCAGCGCTGGCCGCTACAACATCTATGTTTTGAAATCTATCTTTGATAAGGGAGATCTTTTCTTCCAGCTCTACTTTTGATATCAGGTCCGTCTTGTTCAGAACGATCAAAGGTTTGATGCCTCCCGCTTTAACGATAGTAAAATACCTCTCGAACCGGTTCAGATTAAAATCACGGTCAAGAGCCTGAACAATAAAGGCAGTGTCAACATTTGCCGCTATCGGCTGGAATTGGTCTTTTCCCGCGGCTTTTCTCTTTAAGAGGCTTTTTCTGGGCAAGATACCCTGGATTACCGCGTTATCATCTCCAAGCTCTATAATATCCACCAGATCCCCCACCACCGGAAAGTCAAGCTGCGACAGAGCCGCGTAAATGATCTTGCCCGTTACCTCGGCCCATAATTCCTTCTCATTAAACAAGACCCTGTATCTGCCGCGGTATTGGGCAATAACTCTGGCTGTTTTTGTTTTGGCCGTATTTTGCTGCATTGTTCTTAAGATTATATCAGAAGGGCCGGAGAGCGCGCAGCCTTAAAAAAAACATTGACAAACAATACTCACATGCTAATATGAGGCCATGAAAAAATCATTATCGGTTTTGTCCGCTGTTTTTGTGATGACCGTGATGCTGTATGGAGCCTCGCTTGCGTGCTGGGGCTACCGGCCCATGGGTATGGGCGGTACATTTGTTGCCGTGGCCGATGATGCGAACTGCGCTTATTGGAACAGGGCGGGAGTAGCCCAGCTGGATAATTGGGAAAAAGGAGAGAACCAGATCGTTTTGACCACCAGGTTCCTTGACAATGAAGGGTTTTTTAAAAGGGAGCCCAGGGTAGGCAATTCATATTATGACACCGTCAATTTTGCCCATAAGGTAGACGATAACTTTGGGTGGACCTTTGCCGGGGAATGGAGCGGCGGAGGGGCCGTAGCGCTTTCACCCAGCATAGGGTTCAGGCTTCCCTGGAACGACAAGATGTCCCTGGGGATAGGCTACTTTTACTACAAGAACGAAGATTACGGGACCCCGTTCGGGACCAGAGTGCCGCTTGATACGGTACAGAACCAGGTCCATCTGGACTATCTGTGGAGGATACGCCCGGAATGGTCATTTGGCATCCATTGCGAAAATTTTTGGCTCCTGACGGGGAATACAACTTCGCCCGACATCCCGGGATGGAGGCAGGACTTTAGCAACTCTTTTGGCGACGGCGTAAATGTGCGGCCCTCTATAGCCTGGATGCCCGACGGCGGCTTAAAAGGCCTGGTGGTAAACGCGGGCGTCTATGACGCGTTCAGAAGCTATGGAGATCCTCTTTATTCGGCCGGATTTGAATATACTCCGCAGGGCAAAGAAGAGAGTTTTTGGACCAAAAGCTCGTTCCGCGCCGGAGTATATAATTACAGGCCTAACCCGGACGGCGCCGTAACAGTGGGCTACAGCTATAAAGTGGGAGAGACCCTTGATATAGGTTATTACAGTTTCCTTTGGCTTTCTGCAGATAAATTCGCGGCAAATTCCGATCATAATATAGGCGTGGCCTACAAGTTCTGATCAATATTTGAATTCACGCCCCGGCCTCATTTTCCGGCGGTGCTTTACCACCAGTGCTCGCACTGCAACCCGGCGTTAAGCCCGTGGCTCTTATCATTAAAAGCAGGCCCGCCTATGCCCTGATTTACAAAGCCGTTGCCCCAGGCAGCATAAGTCGCGAACAGCCTAAAGCGCGGATGGGCAGCAAATTCCGGGCTTGGCGCAAGCCTAAGAGAAGCCGTCATCTTGAACAAACTGGTGTCATAGTTGTTTGACGGATCATACACATAGTCTATGCCCGGCTCAAGTTCCAGCGCCAGGTTTTTTGACAGCCCTATCACCGGCCTTATGCCAAAACTGGCCCAGTTCTTGTCGGCAGAGGTATCGTTGTCTCGCCTCCAGACCTGCAGCACTTCAACCACCTGGTAAGAGAGGACATCATTTATCTTTTTGTTCATCATGTTGGTAAAGCGCACCGTCCAGATTCCGTTCTCGGCTCCCGTTGGAGGAATTGCGGCAGCGGCCGACAGCGAGGTGTTTATGCCTCTGCCGTACTGAAGGGACATCTGGTTGCCGTTCTTTTCGTCCCCGGCATTCAGCATGACGCCAAGGTCAATTCCGGTAAGAGTTGGATAAACACTGGTCCCCGAGGTCCCGCCGGCCATGTTTCCCCCGTTTATCCACACCGCTGCCTTATTCCTGCCCTTTCCGATATCTTTGAGCATCAGATGAAGGTTGCTCTTAAGATACCTTCCGTTGTCCGTTTGCAGCGTCAGATCATTGGCCGAGTAACCAATGTAGGCGATATTGAATTTGCCGATGCCCGCCTCAACATCCTCAAAGCCGCCGCCGTAGCCGCTCATGTCCGACCACCAAAAATCATTTATCTCCAGCTGCGGAAGGCGGTAAAATCTTTGTCCCGCCCACACCTTGGCATTGGGCATGCCTTCTATAAAATTGTCCATCGTGCCAAAGGCCTCTCTCAGGCAGACCTTGTCAAACACTATCGTGCCGATGGAACTGGGAGAAGGCGGCCCGCTTATGTAGTTGTCCTCGGTCTGGTTCTGCTGGGTCTTGTAGGCAAGGCGCACCTGGAGTTTTGTCCTGACATCCTTTGGCCCCGTGTGCGCCCCGGTGTTCGTAAAGACCGTTTCAAGATAGGTCTCCTGTTCGTTGCCCAGCCTGTACTTGGAAAGAGCTCCCGGGGCCTGAAAAGCCTGCATTTTGCCACCGTAGAGGTTGGAGCCGCTGCCGCTCCTCATATAGCCTTCAAAACCAAAGGCGCCGTTCGAGATGCTCTTTAAGATAGCAGTGTCTGCTCCGGCATACTGCGCCAGAAAAAATAATGCCGCGGCCAGAAAAATGCCGGCTCTCCGTTTTATTCTCATCAGAACTCCCCCTCCTTTTTGCCCCCGTTTTCCATTAAGCACTATATATTGGACCTAATGATAGACAAGATTATAGACAGAAGTGATATTTGTCAAGGAGTTTTAGGACTTGTAGCAACCGATCCTAAGATAAACCCGGTCACCTCCCTTACAAACTCTTTCGGCCTCTCAATATGCAGAGCATGCCCTGCCCCGTCCAAAACTGAAAACCTGCTCCCCAGAATGAGTCTTGCAAGTGCTTCCGCTTCCTGCGGGGTTATAAGAGCATCCTGAGCTCCTGCAAGCACCAGAGTATTTGATTTTATGGAAGCAGCAGCATTTTTTCCGGCAAAAGAAGCTATCGCACCTATCTGCCCGGCAAAACCTTTGGCCGTCTGCAAATAAGGATATTCCGAGGCCGCTTTAACAAAAGATTCTATAAAAGATGTGCCGCTTACCGTTTTAGGCGAGAACAGCCACGGGACCCAGCCGCGGACTATGGCTTCGCTGCTGCTCCCTTTTTCAAGCTCATTGAGGAATCCCTTATACAGCTCGTTGTTCCTTTTTGAAGAAACAAATGAAGTGTCCTCGAGGATCAGTCTGTCAACCCTTTCCGGATACTGCGCTGCCAAAACCTGCCCGATGTATCCTCCCATGGAATGTCCCAGCACATGGCATTTCTCTATCTTCAGCGTGTCGAGAAGTTTTATGCAGTCGACGGCCATGTCCTCTATCGTGTAAGGTTCTTCCGGCTTGCTGCTCCTTCCGCTGCCGCGGTTGTCAAATATCACTGTTGTAAAATTTGAGGAAAGGTCTTTTATTACGCCTCCCCAGCTTGAGGAGTCGGAGGCAAGACCGGCAATAAGCAAGAGAGGTTCGCCTTTTCCGCAAACCTCATAATACATTTTCATGTTCCCGAGCTTGATATCCGCCATAACATCCTTCCCATAGCTTTTTGTTGACAATTCTATCACAGGGCCTTAAGAAGTGAGGGAATCGTATTGAAGAATTGGAAAATAACATGTAAGATTGTCTCTTGGCAGTTCAATACATAAAAGGAGGGCGTCATGAAAGGCTTTCTGGACTTTATTAGGGAGCAGGGGGTTGTGGGGCTGGCGGTCGGGTTCATTCTGGGCGGGGCGGTTTCCAAGCTGGTAACGGCGATAATCACGGACATTATCAATCCAATACTTGGGCTTGCGCTTGGAATGACAGCCGGGCTCAAAGAGGCATCCCTTGACATTGGTTCTGCCAGGATCCTCTACGGCGACCTTATCAGCGTGTTCATAGACTTCACGGTGATAGCCTTTGTGGTCTACTTTGGGGTAAAACTCCTCAAATTTGACAAACTCGACAAAAAGAAAGACGCCTGAATTTAAGCGCCGGGATAAAATTTCTTGCAATAATCCCCTCCTTTGTTATAATAATGGCAAAGTGAAAGTTTTTGTTTCACTCTAAACCAAGGAGGGGCTTTGCATGAACAAAAAGTTATTGATCGGGGTCATCCTGCTTGCGGCCGTTATCGCTGCCGGATATTTTGCGTTCTTTGCCCAGAGGTACATGAAAAGCGGCATCTACGGCAGCGGCACTATAGAGGTGACCGAAGTCGTTGTAAGCAGCAAGGTGACCGGGCGCATAATACAGTTGAATATCGACGAGGGCTCGGATGTTGCCTCAAATGAGGTCCTGGCAGAGGTGGAAAAGCAGGATTATCAGGCCTCCCTTGACAGCGCCAAGGCCAAATACGCTCTTGCAAAAAGCGAGTACCAGCGCAACAAAAGCGCCTATGCCGACAATTCGATAAGCGCCGACCAGCTTGACACAGCAAGGCACAATTTTGAGGCCGCTTCCGCCGCGCTTACCCTGGCCCAGAACCAGCTCTCCTATACCACCATAACCGCCCCCGTCAAAGGCTCCATCCTGTCCAAGGCTGTAGAAACCGGTGAACTTGTGGTACCGGGCTCTCCTATTGCCACAATGGCCAATCTTGACGAGGTTAAACTGTATCTATATGTAGGCGAAAAGGTCGTGGGCAAACTTAAGCTGGGAATGCCGGTTGAAGTGACCGTTGATTCCCTGCCAAGAAAGAAATTCACGGGAAAAGTCTCCTACATCTCCAACAAGGAAGAATTTACTCCCAAGCCCATCCAGACCCAGGAAGAGCGCACGACATATGTATATAAGATAAAAGTCTTGATCCCCAATGGCGACCATGACCTTAAGCCCGGCATGCCTGCCGACGGCAAGTTCATATGCAACTAGCGATCGAGACAAAAAAGCTTACCAAAAAGTTCGGGGACAACATCGCGGTCAACGAACTCGACCTTGAGATACGCAAAGGCGAGATCTTTGGCCTGGTGGGCCCCGACGGGGCCGGCAAAAGCACCACGATGAGGCTTATCTCCACCGCCATGACCCCAACCTCCGGAAAAGCCGTGGTCCTGGGGTTTGACACCTCGGAAAAGGAAGAAGAAATAAGGGAAAGGGTCGGCTACATGCCCCAGAGGTTCGCCCTTTACGGGGAACTTACCGTTGACGAGAACATCAACTTTTTTGCCGAGATCTACGGAGTGCCAAAGGCAGAGCTGGAAACGAAGAAAAAAGAACTGCTGGAATTTACCGGTATGTCCAAGTTCGCCGCGCGCAGGGGGCGCAACCTTTCCGGCGGGATGCAGAAAAAACTCGCCCTTGCCTGCAACCTGATCCACAAGCCGGAAATTATCATGCTGGACGAGCCCACGCTTGGAGTAGACCCTATCTCCAGAAGAGAATTCTGGAGAATACTCTACGGCCTTACGGATGTGACAATAGTTGTAACTACCCCCTACATGGACGAGGCCGAAAGATGCAGCCGTATCGCGCTTATCAGGGGCGGAAAGCTGCTTAAATGCGACACCCCCGACGAGATAAAGAAGCACTACGGCACCAAGAGCCTGGAAGAAGCCTTTATCAAGGCCGTTGAGGAGACCGCATGACGGATACCGCGATAGAGATAAACAATTTGGTCAAGAAGTTCGGCGCTTTTACCGCGGTAGACAATATCAGCTTTAATGTAAATAAAGGCGAGGTCTTTGGATTTTTAGGCCCCAACGGCGCGGGAAAGACCACTACAATAAGGATGCTCTGCGGCATCCTGGACCCGACCTCCGGAGTTGGAAAGGTCGGCGGCTTTCTTATGGGCAAAGAGTCCGCAAAGATAAAGCAGAACATCGGCTACATGTGCCAAAAGTTCTCGCTCTACGACGACCTCACGATAGAAGAGAACATAGATTTTTACGCCGGGATGTACCAGACCGACAAAAAGACCAGAAAACAGCAGATGGAAAAGATCATCAAACAGGCCGAACTTACCGAAAGCAAGGACACTCTGGCGGGACACCTCTCGCTCTCGGTCAAGCAGCACCTGGCGCTGGGCTGCTCCATCATCCACGAGCCGAAGATAGTTTTTCTTGACGAGCCCACCGGAGGGGTTGATCCCATTTCCAGAAAAAAGTTCTGGATCGTTATAAACGAATTAGCGGCAAAAGGCATAACCATACTTGTGACCACGCACTATATGGACGAGGCCGAGCGCTGCGACAGAATAGCCCTTATCAGCGCCGGTCAGATGATAGCCTGCGACTCCCCTGCCAATCTCAAGTCCCGGCTGATGAGCAGCACCTTGTACGAGATAGATGTTTCCCCGGTGATGAAAGGCCTTGAGGCCCTGAGAGCTCAGCCCTTTAGCAGGGATGTATCGCTTTACGGGGTGTTCCTGCATGTGCTGGTGGATGACGAAAAGTACGGGAACGACATTAAGGCCACACTGGCAAAAGAAGGGCTCGAAGTAAAAAGGATGGAAAAGATACAGCCTTCCCTTGAGGATGTGTTCGTGTTCCTGGTAGAAAAGCAGCGCCAGGAACTGGAAAAAACTAAAAAATGAACTCAAAACTGATCAACACTAAAAGGCTGCTGGCTGTAATAAAAAAGGAATTCATCACCCTTTTCCGCGACCCTATCTCTCTTACCGTGATGCTGATAATGCCCGTCTTTATGCTCATACTCTACGGGTTTGCCGCAACGCTTGATGTTGAACACATCCCCGTCTCGGTCCTTGACAGGGACAAGACGGTCGAGAGCCGCAATTTTATAGACCGGTTCACGCAGAACAAGTATTTTAAGCTCCGCTCCTTTTTGTATTCGGACAGGGAGATCTCGGATGTTCTGGACAGGGGCAAGACCAAGGTGGTTCTGAGCATCCCTCACAAGTTCGGCCAGGCGATAAGGGGAGGAAATACCACCACTGTCCAGGCTCTTATAGACGGCTCCGATTCTTCCTGGGCGCAGTCGGCAATGGGGTACATACAGTCTATCGGAGCAGGCTTTAACCAGGACCTTATCAGAATAAAAATAGCCCAGCTCGGCATAAAAAAGCCGGTTCAGTCCCCTGTAAATGTCATCCCCAGGATCTGGTATAACGAAGATCTGCGCTCAATGGACTTTCTTATCCCGGGTCTTATAGCAGTGATCCTGATGCAGGTGTCGGCCGTGCTTACCTCGCTTACAATAATAACGGAAAAGGAACAGGGCACCATCGAGAGCATAATAGTGAGCCCCGTTAAAAAGTATGAACTGATACTGGGAAAGATCCTTCCCTATGTGATCATGATCTTTGTCGACATGTTCCTTATCACGGCCTGCGGGTACTTTTTGTTCAATGTCCCGGTCAAGGGAAGTTATCTGCTGCTGCTTTTCTGTTCGTTCATCTTTTTGACCGGCACCATGGCGCTGGGGCTCTTTATCTCCACCACTTCCACCACTAGCCAGGCGGCCATCCAGATGGCCTCGATCACCACTCTGCTCCCGGCAATACTTCTTTCCGGCTTCAGGTTCCCCATAGAAAATATGCCCTATGCCCTGCAGTGGGTCTCCCTGTTCGTACCCGCAAGATATTTTATTGACATACTCCGTGCCATTTACCTAAAAGGCGTCGGGCTTTTCTGCTTCTGGCAGGACTTTGTCCTTATGACGGCCCTTAGTTTATTCTTTATAGTGCTCAGTATTGTCAAGTTCAAAAAGAGGTTGGACTGATGTTTGACAGCAGATTGTTCCATTTTATGAAGAAAGAGACACTGCAGCTTCTGCGGGACAGGAGAATGCTGCTGATAGCCCTTATCATGCCGGTAGTGCAGCTGCTGCTTTTGGGTTATGTGGCTTCCATGGACATAAAGCATCTTTCAACCGCCGTGCTTGACGAGGATAAGACTTATGAAAGCAGAGAATTCTTGCGCAGGTTCAGCGCCACCGAGTATTTTGATTTTAATTACTATCTTGCCAGCCGCGGGCAGATAGCCGGCTATCTAGACACCGGAAGGGCCAAACTGGCCATCCACATTCCTCACAAATTCGGACAAAAGATAGCCCACGGACAAACAGCGGACGTGCAGGTCAACATGGACGGCAGCAACGCCTCGATCGCCATGATAACCCAGTCCTATGTGCTTCAGATAGGCGCCCGGGCCTCGGGAGATATCTTTAATGAGAGGCTGCGCAGGCAGGGACTTGCGCCATATTCAAAAAGCCTGTTCGAGATACGCATGAGGACCTGGTACAACCCGGATATAGAAAGCCGGTACTTTTATGTTCCCGGCATCTTTGCCCAGCTGCTGCTGCTTATAAGCATGATGCTCACCACCTCTTCGATAGTAAAGGAAAAGACCAGAGGCACTATGGAGATGCTCTCGGTAACCCCGCTGAGGCCGCTGGAACTGATAATGGGAAAACTTATCCCTTTTGCCGCGGTGGCAATGTTCGACATGGCGGTCATTTTTTTGATAGCCACGCTGTGGTTCGGGGTCCCGATGAGGGGCAGCGTGCTTCTGCTGTTCGCTTTTGGAGGCGTTTATCTTTTGGCAGGGCTCGGGACCGGCGTGGCCGTGTCCACCTTTGCACGCAACGAAAGGCAGGCCGGAATGGCAAATCTTTTGGTCACCGCGCCTCAGCTGCTGCTATCCGGCTTTGTGTTCCCCATAGAGAACATGCCGGCATTCATCCAGTTCATCACCTATTTCATACCGCTTCGGTATATGCTCTCTATCGTAAGAGAACTGTTCCTTAAAGGGGTCGGGCTGCATTACCTCTGGAGCGATGTCTGGCCGATGTTCCTGATAGGAGTCGTAATACTGTCGCTTAGCGTGGCCAAGTTCAGGCAAAAGATGGAATAAAAACAAAGAAAGGAAGGAAAGAAATGAAAAGATTTTTCTGCGCAGTTCTGGTCCTGGCCGCCGCCTCGTCAAAGGGGGCTGCTCTGGACCTTGTGCAAAGCATAGACCTTGCTGTAAAACAGAACCCGACCGTGGCCGCCTCTCAAAAGAGAGCCTCTGCGGCACAGGCAAGGCTCAACCAGGCGCTCAGCGCGTTCTTTCCAAAGATCAATCTCAGCGGCAGCCTTGACAAGGCGCACGCTACTCCGCAGACGGTCCAGATCTCCAGCGGAGGAACAACACAGATCGTCACCTTTGGCATCAACGAAAACGCCACCATATCGGGCTTTAAGGCCGATCTTTCCCAGCCCGTCTTTGTCTCGGCCCTATTCCCGGAATACAACATCGCAAAAAAGAGCGCCGATTCGGCAAGAGAAGCCCTGCAGCAGCAGATCATCGATGTTTCTTTTGACGCGACCAAAGCATACTTCCAAGTGCTGCGCGCGATAAAAATGGAAAAACTGATCAGCGATTCTCTTGAAATGGCCGCCGCCCACAGGCAGCAGGTGCAGTCCATGCTTAACGCGGGCCTGGCAAAAAAAGCGGACCTCTTGCGCTCAAAAGTAAGGGAAGCTGACTATAAGGTCGATCTGATCAAGGCAAAATACAACATAGCGCTCTCTAACGATGCTTTTAACAATGTTCTGGGCAACCCCATGGAACAAGCGGTCAGCCTCAAGGACGAAGGTTTTTCGGGAACGGTAAAAAGCGTTCCGGATTACGCAGCGCTTCTTGCCTCCGCTTACGATAACAGGCCCGACTGGAAAGCCTTTCTTCTTAAGGTGGGGATCAAAGAGGACCAGGTCCGCCTGTCCCAGAGCGAGTACCTGCCCAGTATAAAACTGTCGGCGGACACGGGCAGCCAGCTGACGCACTATCCTTCTTTCCAGTCGGATGTAAGCTCCTGGAAAGTGGCAGGTATAGGCTCTTGGCAGCTTTTTGACAGCCTCGGCAGAGAGAACAGGATAAGGGAGGCATCCGAAGCCCTTGAGGCACAGCGCTCCGACGCACAGCAGTTAAAGAACAACATAGCGCTTGAGGTCCACGGCGCTTATCTCAATCTTAAGAGCGCGCTTGAAACGGTCATAGCCGCTCAGCAGGCTGTTGATTCCTCGC
>Ga0265297_10006349_pt1 | contig 17263 bp, 20 predicted proteins | sample Munlanlwell13791_FD_192502 | JGI IMG/M metagenome (GOLD analysis project Ga0265297, IMG submission 192502) | Leachate microbial communities from a municipal landfill in Southern Ontario, Canada - Leachate well 137-91 | ecosystem: Engineered > Solid waste > Landfill > Unclassified | place...
GGCATCGCCCGAGGACGCCAGTTTTGCGGCATCGCCCGAGGACGCCAGTTGTGCGGCATCGCCCGAGGACGCCAGTTGTGCGGCATAGCCCGAGGACGCCAGTTGTGCGGCATCGCCCGAGGACGCAATTTTTGCGAAGTTGCCCGAATTTCTTATTTTACAAATGACATTTAAAAAATCTATTGCGGAAGTTATAAAATCTTTTAATACTATTTTTTTTACTATCTTGATATGATTAGTTACACTTTTTGAAGCATCTTTTTTTATTTCTCCCAATGCCTCAATTTCTGCAAATTCAGATGTAGTTAAATCGTAATAATCCAAAACATCAAATGGATTTTCGCAAAAGTGGAAACCTTCTTTACACAATTCTACTGCTCCATCATGTTTATATTTTTTTCCCTCTTCGTACTGAAAATTTTTACATTTTAATCCTTCATCAAACCCTTTAAATCCTTTCATTTTTTCTCTCCTTTAATAATATTTTATTACCTATATATAAAAACCGTGGGGAAACGAGGCCGAACCCGACAGGGATACATAAACCTCGCCCCCCCCCCACATTAGATGTTTGATTGAATTTCATTTGATTGGTTTTTGAATTTGTCGGGTTCATTTTTTTGTTCCTGCAATAACAGGTTAGCATAGTTATTAAATGCTTGTCAAGCTTTTTTTGGCAGATGTGACAAAAGTCACAGGTGAGCAAAAAAGGGATTTTATTTTCAGTCGGTGAAATTGTGTTTTCCGACGATTAAAAATAAATTTAAAGATATTTGACAAATGAAAAACAGTTTGGTATTATTTGCATAAGGATTTTGGTTGACTGCAACTGCCCGTAGCTTTTGTGGTCAGCCGAAATCTAAAGTTCTACGGGAGCTGAAAGTGCAAAATTTTCTCAAAATTTATTTAATAGTTTTCAAAAGCTCATATCATTTAATTGATGTGGGCTTTTTTTTTGTTTTTACATAAAGCAACAAGTAATAAAGGAACGGCAAACCTGAGAGACGGGGTTTGCCTAAGGGTTATATTGTATCTTGGCTCTATAACCTCAAGTATCGACAGAGATGTCAAACGGTCGGCAAGTGGGTGTTTCATACTTTGCGCCTAATACTTGCTCAAGACGCTTGCAAAAAACTGCGACGGACATTAAATTAACCTGCGTGAAAATTGCGACCATACATTAAAGAGTGTCTTTTTAAAAAGGCACAACGGTCTCGCTTTGCTTTACTGCTCTGGACATTAGTTTTTAACATAAATGCTTTAAAGATTTTAAAAAGACATAAAAGAAAGCAATAAATAAATTTGCAATTTTTTGCGCAAGAATTTAAACACTTCTAATGTAACAAGTATTTCAATAACCCCACAAAATACCCAAAATTAGCCAAAATCACCGTCATAGCATTCGTTTTAAGCGGGTTTTTTTAGGCACCCCTTATGTTTGTATGGCAAGCCAATAAAAAAAGACACTCTTTTTAAAAGTGTCTCTTTTGCAAAATAAATAGGCGGGTTATCACGGAAGGTTTAGGCGGGTTTTATATAATCATATTTTAGTTTTGTTAGATTGAATAATTTGCCCGGGCAAGTTTTGTCCGCAAAGTTGGTATGCCCTAAAACATTATATATGGCTATTTTAAATCGCCTCTGTAAATCTCGCACCAGAGAAGCAAGCAAAAAGTATTGTTCTTTAGTTGGCTCTACATTATTATAATTACCAATTAAACAAATACCTATGGCGGTTTCATTCTTTCCAACAGTATGCGCACCCTGCATTGTCATCGGTCTGCCAATTTGATATTCCAATCTACCATTTATCATCTCTAATCCAAAATGATAACCAATGTCTAAATCGGGTTTTGCTATGTATGAATTATAGTTTGGTGATTTTGGGTCTGAACTTCCTGTTTTTCCTGTGTGCCACTGCCGTATCTGTTCCCAGTTGTTAATTTTACTATCGGAAGTGGCAGAATGATGTAAAATAATTGATTGCCACGCCCTTGACGGTGAAGTCAGTAAATAATTTCTAAAATCCATTTTTTCCTCTTAATTACCCCAAAGTGGCACACTGGCTTTAATTCCTGTATGATTTTCATTCAATTTGAAATCATGTCCTGCCCAGATACCAAATTTCGCAAGTTTTGTGTCTGATAAATTTCCAACTATCCCCGCCCAGTCAAAATCAAGTGATAAAAATGGCATCCCATTTTCTTTGAAGGATGTTACTGCGCCAAAGTTTAGATTTAATCTCTGCCACGAAACAAGTTTTGTTTCTGCGCCGAGCAAACCCTCTGCCGTCTGAAAATCATATAATGCAATCGCAGAAGTGTTAGCAAGCGGGTAGGTAAATTCAATTTGCCCGAGCTTGAAATACGCCCCGTTTGAAAGTTCCGTCGCACTAACTACACCAACAAACCCAAACAACATCAACAACACTAAAAGTTTTTTCATACTGCCCCCTTTTTATTTATTACTTTTTCAAGCATTTCATTTTGCCAATCATTTAATTTTTCTTCCTTTGCAGAATTTCGCTTGTTTAAGTCGTCTATCATTTTATCTTTTGCATTTAATAATCTTTCATTCATCGCCATAACAAATTGTACAATTCCCCAAACACCCGTTAAAATTGAAAGAATAAATCCAAACAAACCACCAATAATATATGCCCATTTATCAAAAATAAATTTCAAAAGTTCACTATCATTTACCACTGTGCTTTTTATATCTCTGCCAGCCACCTGATTTTGAGTTTTATTATTAAAACCTGCAATTACATTCCCCTGCGCGTTCAATTTTAATTCCAACTTTTCAATTTTGCTTTCAAGCCCAACAATTTTTCCGTTCATCTCGGCTTTTACAACATTACTTTCATTTTCTTTGGTGGTAATATCTTGTTTCATAAGTTGCAAATCCGCTTCAAACAATCGGATTTTTTCTAACCCAAAAATAGCGTGTGCCTGAGTTGTAAAAAATAACAAAAACAAAATGCCTAAAAGTTTTTTCATAAATTACCCTCTTTTATCTAATTTTTTTCTTATGTCTGTTATTCCTTCAACAATATAATCAACCTTAGTTTCAAGGGTATTTATTTTTAGCCCATATTGTTCGCTTCTTGCTTCTAAAATACTAACTTTATTTTCATTTATTTCAATTCTGTAACCAGTCAAATACCACGCACCAACGATTGAAACAAATACTACCAAAACTGGGAAAATTACCGATAATATGTTCCATTGTTTCCCATTTTTCCAATTCAAATCTCTCATAAATGTACTCCCCTTTTATTTTGTTGAAACTTTTAACTCGTAAAAATCAGACGGCAACTCACTTATTGTTTTGCTTCTCGGAATTAACTCATAACCACCTTTTTGCCTGTCAAAAATATAATCAACTGCGTTTATAGAGAGTAATTTAATATGTTTCTGCTTTTTCATTGAGGCAAACGACTTCTTTTCTGCGGTGGTATCTAAAGTTACATTCAATAAACCATATTTTTTATTATAATTAGTTTCAAATCTTGTATTCTCAAACGGTTGCCGACTTTGTTTCAATCCTGCGTCAGTAAAATTGGTGTAAGTTTTTGCAGTTGACAAACCACTTGACCAATATCTTCCTTGCGGAAAATTAGACATATTAACCAAATAGGTGTAAGTGTCTGCGTGAAGCATAATCACCAAACCAGACAAAAACCAAGCAATTAAAACTCCCATTACAATAGATATTAAAAATTTATTAAGGTCAATCATTTTGCCCTCTGCCTTGTGTGTAAATTTGTTTTGCTAATGCTCTTGCTTTAGTTAAACTATTTACATTTTTATAAATTGCAATATCATCAACAATTCCGCTATTTGAATAAATGGTACTACCACTCCAAGTTATAATACCACTTTGAATCGTACCCCCACCGTCGGTTAAAACAGTTTTAGCCGTACCTGCTGACTGCAATGTAGCCAATTTTCCATTTACAAATATTTTCATTAACCCATCTCCACCTGAAGAAGTTCCCTTGAACCATAAACAGGTGTGATACCATCTGTTGGCAGGATACTCAGTACCAGCTAAAGGAGTATAATTCTCGGTTGCCCCTGCATCGTTTCCATTACTAAAATTAAAAAAACAATAAGCTATTCCTTTCCGAGTCGCTAAATTTAATCGCCACCCTTTCATATTTCCAAACTTACTTACTATTTCGTTGTATCGTTCCCCTTGAGAAGAAACATCGGCAGGATAAGCCCACGCCGAAACAAATAAATCATCACCAATAAATTCTATATCGCCTAAAGTTGAATAATGTAAATAACTATGTGCTATTCCACTTCCGAACTGTCCAGTAACCCAAGCACCGTTTGTTGTCCCTGCGGTAACTGTGCCTGTTGTTGCAGTAACTGAAGTCCCTTGCCCTTCATTCAGATGTGAAACGAAAACAGGACTATCCTGCAAAGAATTAACCTGCGCAGAAAAGGCGGTTGTCGCTAAAAATAATAATGCCATTATAATTTTAATCATTTGACCACCTCGTAAATTTAACCCTGATTTTTACCGTCGGGGCAATTCCTGTTGCGGGTGCATTATAAAATAAAACTGCAATCTGGGAATTTGCAGGAATTACAGTTTTAGCGTCTGGCACTACCAAAGAACCGTTATAAGTGGTTGTATCAACAACAAGTGAAACTGAAGCAGTTGTAGTACTAAAAACACTCGCCCAATAGCGAGTGCCTGTGGTCGTAGAGCTCCAAACAACATCATAATTACAAGCAGAAACTGTTGATAAATAACTTGCGTAGTAATTAACGGCCGTCAAAGTGATTTCTTTCTCATTCCAAAAATACTGCCCGTAATAAAACGGATAAGTTGTTGAACTTGCATAAACCTCACCTATATTAAAATCGTGCCACTCGGTAACAGTTAAACTTGTTACCGTTACTCCACCGCCTGCCTCTGCCCAAGAACCCGCCCCACTTAAAAAAGTAGTTGCCGATGGTGTCCCTGATGCTGATATATTCCCTGTTGTTATTTTAATGCCATCTGCGAGATAACCGTTATCAATACCTGTGGACGGCGAAACACTGAAAAATATTGGGTTGCCAGTTACAGTACTCGTGCTTACACTTCCGTCAGACCAAACAATGGAGCTAACATAAATTATATTGCTAAATGTATTTGTCGCCGTAAAATTATTGTAAATTGATTTTTGCGCTAAATCCGAAATTGAGAATGTTGAGTTTTGAACTGCTGTAATCTGCTGTTGAAGTGATGCTGTTGACACCCCTATTGCAGTTGTGCTTATGTTAACTAAAGACTTATCAGCAAAATAATCTTGATAAGTTGAACTGCTAATTTTTGTTATGCTACTACCGTCGGGAAACATAATTTCGTGAAATTGTTGCCTTGCACTCCAAGTGTTTGTGGTTATAAAAATATCATCTAATTGTTGCTTCAAAGAACCTATTGAAACTCCGATTGCGTTTGTGCTAATTGAAACCAATGATTTGTCAGCAAAATAGTTTTGGTAGGTTGTGCTACTTGCAGTGGTAAAACTTGTTCCATTTGCAAAAGTTATTGTAGATACATTTACCATTCCGTAAATATTTACCGCGTTATTTGCAATGCTCATCACTGTTGATGTGGACGATGGAACTAAATAATTTGTTGTGTTTAAGAAAAATATACTTCCATTACCACTATTGCCAGCACCTGAAATTAAAGATAAATTTCCACCTGTGGAATACGCAGCCCCATTTCCAGCTGTGATGTTTATATCTCCGGGAATATGATAACCCGACCCACCTCCTGAATTGCCTGTGTTAATATTTATATCGCCTGAGTCCCCACCACTTTGACCTACAGTTGCAAAGGTCATATTACTATTTGATGTATTAGGTATTGATATACCACCTCTATAATTGTATGTAGTATCACCGATTATATTTTCTACTATAAGTCCATAAGATACATATCTATTTTCTCCAGTCCAAATATTTGTGCCATTTAATAACTCAGTTTTTGAAAAAGAAGATGTTGTTAAATTATCAATTCTCAAATTGATTGCGTCTGTTGAGGTTTTTACCTCTGCCCTATCTGGGTAGTAAGTCAATAAAGTAGTACTGCTATTATCAATCCGTGTGTTTATTGCAGTTGTTGAGTTTATTACTTCCTGTTTGTCTGCAAAGTAGTTTTGAAAAGTCCCTGAGGTTATATTTACAATGGAATTATTTAAAGCAGTTGTTGCAATTCTTACCTCTTCCCTGTCGGCAAAATAAGTTTGATATGTTGTTGAACTTATTGAGGTTATTGCTAAATTTAATGCCGTTGTTGATAATCTAACCTGTTCTTTGTCCGCAAAATAATTCTGAAAACTTGTACTACTGTAAACAATTCCTGATGTTGATGTTAAAATTGTTCCGTCGGAAAATGTCGCCGAAGTTAAATGCAAATTCGGAATTATCGCAGAATAGCTTGATAAAAAAATAATTTCTGTGCTTGTATCTGCACCGATTGAATATGATTGAGACCCTATTATCCTATACCCAACAACATTTGGTTGTGTAGAGGTTTTTATTTGATACTTTGCCGCCTCTGCAACCCCGCAAATTCCTAAAATCATTAAACCTAATAAAATAATCTTTTTCATATTCTCCCCTTCCCCTCTATTCAATATCCATTAACGGAATGGCCTTCCAAACTCCACTCCGATATACTCGCAACATTATTGAGTCATCGCAATCGGTTATGAGATAAAGCGTTTTAGTATCTGGTGTTAATGCCCCTAATTCTGCCTCTGTGCAAATAAAAAACATATCATTGACTCGGTCAAAATTTGCCATAACTTCCGTCGCATCGGGAATATTCCCTTCACCATTTTGTAAAACTTTTGCAAATGTTCTCGCATTTCCAGTTGTAGAAGGCATCTTATATCTCCCTCGCAATAATATACAATTTCCAATCGGTTATATCTAATTCCAAACCAACAACACTTGCTAATAAATCAGCAACAGGTATCATATTTTTATTATACCAAAATATATCAGGTTTACCCCACCAAACCCTACTATCGCCCCAGTACCAATAAACATTGCAATTTATATTAACCGTATCAGACAATTCTAATTGCGGTAACATCTTACAAAGTATTCTCAATTCTCTCTTAGGATTTTTATATTCATCATAATAAATTGTTGCCAAACCACTTGTTAAATCCAAGTCGTCATCAATCCCAATACTGGAATTTTCTATACTTAACTCACGAGAGCCGTATTTAGTTATGCTGTGTGGCAATGTTTCACCTTCTGTTGTTGGCGATAAAATAGAAATAAATTTGCCGATAACAACTTTAATAAAATTGTAAATTCTCGCCCACCCAGAAATATCATTGTCAATAGAAATTATATTTGTTTTAGATGATAATTCCATATCAATAGTGGTATCAACATTTCTTGCTCTAAAAAAATACTTTCCAGTTGCGTCAACGCCAAGTTCATAGTTAATAAGTTTTGCATATTCTTCAATCACACTTTGCACCGTCTGCCCTGTAAAATCTGCAAGTGCAATATTCAAAGTGTCTATTTTATAAGTAAAAGTTTCTTTTTGAAGCTCTGGTGAAGTTCCGTCGGTAAGCAAACTTAAAACCGTTCTGAAACGGATATATCTTTTAACAGTTGAAGCAATAATTCCCGCAACTACCTCTAATTCTGCGTCATAATTTATGTCATCTGCCGAACTTTGAGAATAAACTTTTATCTCACCATCATTAACAATTTCTAATTTAGTGAAAGTGTTGTAAACATCTAAATTCGTTCCGCAGTCAACAACATCAACTAAATGTGCGGGCATAGACAAAATACAATAACCATAAGAACTCGCTATGATAGACCACCGTACATATCTTTTTGCAACTGTACTTGAATTTATCGTTGCTATATCACCATTTATTGTTGCAATTTTCCAATTATCATTATCATTGCTAAAATCAGAATTGCCACTTGTTTGTGTAATTAGTGCGATACTATCACCATTCACCGAAACAGGAAAAAATATTTTTCCGAAATTTGCAATTGAAAAATTTACTCCTAAATCAATTGAATTTGAAACGAGTTGACCAAAAATTGCATAATACCAAGTATCTCTTAGTGTTCCTAAATAGAATTCAGAAGTTGTTCCATTGGTGGCATTTGTAAACTTAATATTATTGGCAATAGCGATAGGTGTTGAGTCAATTTTTCCAATTAAATGATTGTCAATAAAAATATATAAAACATTATTAACTCCATAAAACATTTGATAATTGTGAAAATCATTTACATCTGCTGCCGTATATTCATAATTTAAACCATCACCCGATATTATAATTTTACCGTCAATTCTCTGAATTCTTACAAAATGTCCTTCACCGTGAGTCCATTCCACAAAGATTTCAAAATAACCATCACTTTCATTGTTTATTTTTAATGCTAAATCCACATTATGTAATCCAGCAATTTTTGAATACGAAATAGAAGTTGCAACACCCGATATATTTATATGTAAATTCCCAGATGGATTTATTTCTTCAATAATTGTTCCCGCTCCTGATGTTGATTTACTCCATACGGGAGTAGAGTTTTGAGGCAAAGCAGTTGCATTATAAATATTATCATATGTATAATTTGTTGGTTCAATTGTTTGTAGTGGAAATGTCCCCGTAATTGTTAAATTATTGTTTACGGATACATCACTTATTAAATTTTCAACTTTAACAAGCACACTCCCTAATTTTGTTTCCACATCAGCATTCCTACTTACCGTATCCATAGTTTCAAAATCTAATTTTGTATTCCAAAATTTATACTTTAAAAAATTCCCTAAATCTATCGTGCCAATTGTTCTGTCGGCAGAAAGAAAACCTGCCTCATCAAGCAAATATCCAATCAAAATTGAAAACTCAATATTTTTATACCAATGCCGATAATCGCAAGTAATAACCTGCCCTATCGCACATCCAAGAGGTAATGTAATTTTTGCAAAATTATCTTTATCGTTTAAATTTGAGACGGTATAATCTATGTCAACTAAAATTTCCTCGCCATCAATATAAACTGCGTCAATAAATCCAACGCCTTTGTAATCCGTAAAAAATTCTGCGTTCAAAGCACCCGTGCCAATTTGTTCACCTTCAACGATTTGAGAATTTCCGTGTATGTAATCGCAAGTAATTATATCCCCTGCAACTGGCGCAGTTAAAAAAGTTATCAAAGCCCCATAATAAGCGTGATATAAATTGCTAACCGTGTAGTGAGTTGCAAGCGTTTGCAAAACACCATTTTTATATACATTTTGCACTGATAAAGTATTTTTTTTGCCTGTGTAAAATTCTGTAATAAGTGCGCCTGTCCCGATTGTTTCCCCTGTAACTGTTTGACATACATTTTCCGCATTTGCCAATGAAAGTTGGATTTCTTTTCCTGATAAATTTATATTTACTGTTTTTGTTGAAAAATTACTTGTAATATCTTCATTTATTAAACCCGTGAAAGAATAAACATCTTCGGGTGTTCCATCTGCTAAAACATAGCCGATTTTAATTTCAATTTTTGTATTGAAACGCAAATAAATTGTATTAAAAAACTTTCCGTTTCCTTCGTTAAATTGTCCTGCGTCATTTTTCAATTCAAGTTGAACATTACTAACGCGCCAAATGTTTAAACCTTCTGTATCTAACTGCCAACTGATATTTGATTTAGTTTTAATGTATGGTTTTATGTCAGTTCCTGTTGTTTCCCAAATATAAGTGCTTGTCCCTGCATCCCAGTAACGGCGATACATTAAAACCTCATAAAAATACTTAAGGTTTTTTTTGTTCTGCGCCGTAAGAAAAGCATCTGTTATTATTTTCATTTATTGTTCTTCAATAGTCATACTCAATTTAAAGTATCCCCTTAAAGTGTCTTCGTCGTAATTAAAAGTATTTACCCAGACAACATTATAAATTGCGTCCAAATCATCTGAATAATTTAAGTAAAAAGTAAAATTTTCATCAGTGTCGTAAAGCGCTTTAAATAAAACTATTGATGCCAATGTAAGTAATTCAAAGTCAATGTTTGCGGCATATTTTTTGAAGAGTGTAAAAGTTTCAAGCGTCCCTGATGCTAAGCGATAATTCCCACCGTCTTTATAATCGGCTCTGATATGATTGTGTCTGCCTTCTGTTAATTCAAAAGTTTCTTTTAAACACCAAAACTGCCCGATTTTCTTTTCTTGGTTTGCTGTTATGGTACTTTGCATAAGCAATTTTATTTTTGAAGTTGTAACCGCAGAGGTTAATTTTACTCGCATCGTTGTCAATGCGTTTGCAGTAAAAGAAAATTCTGAAATATCTACATATGAGGAGCCATTCCACCATTGAAGTTTAAACTGTTTTAAATTTATGTTCTGCAAAACTAAAGTGTCAAAAATTCTATTTGTTGCTATCAATCCTTCATAAAAAACTATTTCAATGCTTGTGTTGTATCCGCTTTCGGAAGTTTCACCAACGCTTTGCCACTGCAAAGTTTTATTTTGATCATACAATCGTGCTTTTGTAGCGTTTCCGCTTGATACTGTTATAGTATCATCTGCTTTAATATAATTTTGAGAGAGAAAAAATGGGTTTGCCATATTTAATACGCCTCGCCTGAGCGTGATATTCCGATTTTAGTCATACTTTTTGCCATCGCTATTGCCTCAATCTGTCCGCTTTTAACCGCTTCTTTTAGTTGTTTTGCAATTCTATTTATATTATTGCCGTCAACATCACCGTTAATTATAATATCCCCAACAGAAAAAGTTTGAGAATTTGAGTTATTTTCCGTGCGACCATTTGCCATATCAAATAACCGCGCTTGTTGCCCTTGATTTAAAATCATCTCACCCGAATTAACCGCTGCTAAAACATTATCACCAGCATAAGAAGTTCCACCGACGACCCCTCCCCTTGTAAATTTTCCACCAAATGCTAAAATTGCCGCACCAATTGCCGCCCCAATCGCTATTGCTCCCCAAAGTGTCCACGCCGTCGCTGCCGCGGCCGCGGCCGCGCCAACAGCCGCATTTGCTGCCACCTCAATGTTTTTCCAAATAATTGTTAAAGCCGCCATTGCTTGTTTTCCCGTCGCCCAAATAATAACTTGTTTCGCCATCATATCTGCTAACTGTCCAATCAAAGCATTTCTCAAAACATCGCCAATTGCCTGCATTCCTTGAGATAGTCCGTCCCATCCATTTCCAATACTTGAAAACATAACATTAAAACCAGCACTTAAAGATGCTGTTAAATTTCCAATTGTATTTTGAATTACAACTCCCCAGTCAAAAACAATTTCACTATTTTCTCTTGTATATTTCGCCCAAGATGCCTGAAGACCTTTTTGTAAATTGGTTTCTTCTTTTGAAATTCTTGCTGATATTATTTTTCTTTGTTCAGCCCTTGCAGCTTCTGCTTCAGCGGCTTTTCGTTCTTCTTTCTCTTGCAATTTAGCAAGAGCTTCCAATTTTGCTTTTAATTTTTCATTTTCAATCTTTTTTAATCGTTCAAGTTCTTTTTTATTTTCTTCAGTTTGAAAATTTGCCTTGTTTTCCGCATATTGTTTATCAACTGTTTCAATTTGTTTTTGCACATTTTCCATTGCCGATTTTAATTGTTCCCCGTAAATTGGTATCCAACCAATCAAAACATTCAATCCTTGCAACATATCAAGAATTGAATTTAAAACAACTGCTTTTATAAATTGCCAAGATTGGATTGTGACATATTTAACCCAATTCCAATTTGCAATAAGTAAAATTCCACCTGCAATCAATGCGCCAAGTGCAACGGTTATCAATCCTATCGGGCCGAGAGCCATTGTAAAAGCGGTGCCTAAAAGTGGGGCAATGATCATAAAAGACCCGACAACTGTCATTAAACCGCCAAATACAATGGCTAAACCGCCTATTACAGCGACTATTTTAACTACACTGCTAAACAATGCTTCGTGGGTTGTAATCCACCCTCTAACCGCAATTACAAGTGTTTTTGCCTTTTCTGTAAATTCAATAACAGTTGGTAAAAGAGAAATTGCTAAACTATTCCAAAGACCCCGAATTCCCGTCATAACTTTTGCAAATTCATCGTTGAGTTGGCTGGCGGCTTTTACTGTTTTTTCGTCAATCACAGCACCTAATTTTTCCGCCTCAGAACGCATTTTCGCCATTCCTTCTCTCCCACCTTCTAACATCGGAAGGATAGAAGTGCCACTTCTCCCAAACAAACTGACTGCCAGAGCAGCTCTCTCTGTGGGATTTTTAATGTCTGACAATGCGCCTGCTATAGTATTAAATTGTTCCTCTGGCGTAAGTCCTGCCAAATCCGAAAAAGTTAAATTTAATTTTTGTAAATCATCTTGTGAACCTTTTACACCATCACCGGCGGCAGTAATTGACATAGCCATTTTTTTAAACGCAGTTTCCATTGACTCCATTGAGCCACCTGAAAGTTTTGCAACATAACCAAGTTCTTGCAGTGCTTTTGTGCCTACGCCTGTGCGCATAGACATTTCGTCAAGTTCGTCGGAAGTTTTTGTTAAGTGCGTTACCGCCAATATCATTGCGCCGACGATAGCAACACCAAAAACACCCATTGCTAAACCCATATTACGCACGGAAGTGCCAATTTGCTCCGCCGCCTCTTTGGTTTTAGAGAATTTTTTATCAGCTTCATCCATCGCTTTCATAAAAGCGGCGGAATTTGCCTCAAGTGTTATCCAAATTTTTCCGACTTCACCACTCATTTAATTTCTCCACCAAGTGCTTTTGTAATTTGTTTTGCAATACTTTTCATCTGTTGAAAAGTTTGATTTTTAGGTTTTTCTTTTTCGTATTTAATCATAAAGTCATCAATTTTAAGTGCTTTGCTGTCTTTGCTTCTGTTTACACTGTAAATTAACCAACTAATTTGTGCAGAATATCTTTCAATGCGTGTGTCATTTAATTGTTTTCTTTTGCAAAGGTAATCAAATTCTAATAAAGTTAAATCCCAAAAGTCATCTTCACTTAATCCTAAATCAAAACGCCCTACCGCCCACAAATCAACTAACTTTAAGGGAGAGGGCTTTCCACCAAAGGGAGTTTCTCCTCACTTTCATCTGTTTTTTCAATAGTTGGTGAGTTTGCCGATGCCGCTTCAACTATTTTCTTTTGTATCTCTAACATATTTTCCGAGTCGAGCATATCGCCAACTTGCTCAAGGGTTAGTTTTTTATCTTCGTGAATTAATCCTGTCCAGAGAACAACTCTTAAAAGCGTCGCTGATATTTTTTCAGAGGGTAAATCCAAAAAGTTTTTCCCAGTTTTTTCCTCGTACGCCGCCATAGCATTAAGATTATAAAGCAATTTGCGAGGTTTATCTAACTCAATATCAATACATTTTGCAAGTTTACCCATTTTATCCCCCAAAAAATAAATGTCCTGCCTGCATTTTTTTATAATACAGGCAAGACAAATTTATTAAGCCGCAACTAATGCAACCGCCTCTGCTTCCGTTGCGCCATTTACGACAATTACTTTTGCCTGACCAACATATGAGGTACAAGTGATGCCGTAAGTTTTTGAACCATAAACAACATTTGAAAATGCAACAATACCAGTTGCACCAGTTGTTTTTGTTTCATTGTTGAAAACAATTACCGCATCAGATACTGCCGCTCCACCGACCGCTGCTGTTACTGTAAAAGTTACAACACTAAGATCTGTTACGCCTGCAAATACTGGCGCACCTGTTATTTTTAAAGTTACCGCAAAAGAAATTGCGTCTTTTAAGTCAGCTTTTCCAACTTCGCAACCAGTTACAATCGCCGAAAAAGTCCAAGTGCTTGTATCGGGGAAAGTTATTACAAAACTTTCTGTCGCCCCCGTTGCTAAACTCGCAATTAAAGCCAACTGACCGGCGTCATCTTGAACAAAGTTCCCTTCCATAGGCACTTCGCCACCGTCTTTTATTCCCGTGCCAATAAAATCTCTCCATCCGTCGGAGGAGTCGTGGCTTGTAATATCTATCGTCTCACCTTTTAATTTTATGCCGCCAATACTTGTGAGTTCACCAATCGCCGTACCTGCCGCATATTTAATCGTACTTTTAAAACCTGAAATTGGTTCTGTCATTTTACTATTCCTCCTTTTTTAATTTTTATATTTTAAAACTTTATGGGTTGCACACTACCCAACTGTTAGTGCTTGTAACTGTCTCCGTTGATATGTATATTCTTTTTTCAGTTGAGTTATAAAATATACTACCCTCTGAAAATCCAGTCGTCGGTAATGTTGCATCTTTTATAGGATACAAACCACCTGTGAAAGAATTATCACCCGACCAAGTGTGTGTCGCAATTTCAATACTCGCTACGGTAAAAGTTGAGTTTTGAATTGAAGTAACTAACGCCTTGTCTGCAAAATAATTTTGAAAAGTCCCTGAAGTTATAGCAACTATTGCACCATCAAGTGCCGCAGTACTTAAAGCAACTGCATCTTTGTCCGCAAAATAAGTTTGCAATGTTGAACTACTATTTGTTATCTGCAATTGCAAATTTCCTGTACTCGCATAAACCGCAACTTTATCAGGGAAATAAGACGATAAAGTATCACTGCTATTTGTGATTTGTACCTGCAATGCCGCAGTTGAATTTATAATTGCATCAAACCTATCTTTTACATCCACACCATTTACAGAAGCATTTGTTATAACTGCATCTGTAATTGCCGCACTTGTGATTGTAACACTTGAAAATGTTTTTGTTCCAGTGATGCTTTGAACATCGGCAACATTTACAAGGTCGGTAGAATGAATACCGTCTAACATTTCACTGTTTACTGCGTGGTTTGCAATCTCACTCGCAAAACATATACAACTAAATAACCCCAACATACTGAACAACACCATCATTTTTTTTAACATTTACTTTCTCCCCCTTTTTATTTTTTACAAAGAATGCCAAACAATAAAATCTAATGGAATATGATGTATTTCTGTTTCCGTCTCAAACAAATCTCTTTCGCCAATAGAATAAACTGCCTGTATTCCTGATGCACCAGTCCACGCTTCCATTGCGGCAATTACTTGTATTGCTACATTTTTTGCACCAATTACACTTCCGTTCGTCTCATACAAATCTGCAAAACAACTTAACTGCAAGCGAGTAGCACTTAATTTACTAAAACCATCAAGAGAAAATTTCCTATCGTCGCCAATTTTAAAATAAACTAAATTCGGGCGTATTGTTCCCTGCGACGCAACTACTGGCTCTATGCGAGTGCCAACGAGCGATGTTAATGGTATATATGCCGCAAGATATTGATACAATGCTGTTTCAATCACGCCAAAACCTCTTTAATTTCTTTTGCAAATATACTTTCGCTTTCTTTCATCGCCGCATCAACTGCCGGCCGTAAAAAAGGATACGCTGCTGCCCGAGATGTTCCAAATTCAACATATTCGGCATATTCTAAACCGCCACCCGCGCCAATAACTCCAATGATATTATTTTCATTTGGTTCTGCAACGAGATGTGTGATACTTGCCCTTAATCTTCCTGTTTGTACATTCGGTCCCGGTCTGCCGCTTGCATTTTTTTTCGCCTCTTTCTCTGCGAGCAAACAAACCTTTTTTGCGGCATTATTACAAGCAATTCGCGTGCCTTTTTTTATTGCATCTCCTAACCAAAACGACTCAACACTCATTAGTAAATCCTCTCAAGTGCAATTTCATAATGTTGCCCTGCACCGCCTGCGTCTGCAATCAATAAAATATTATATTCAAAACTTGAAATCACAGCCCTATAATCTTTTTCATTTATCGCAAATTGCAATGAACTTTTATTTACAAAAAGAATATGGTCTGCTTTTACATATTTACCCGATGTTGAAGGGTATTCTCGCCCGCTCGCTTCATCAATGCGGCATCTAACGCCCACCTGAAAATCTGACCAAATATAGTTTGGTTGACCAGAGGTAGAACTTTGATTTTTAGTTCTTTTTCTAAAAGTTACCGTGTGTCGCAATAATGAATTTGGAAGCATTAAAAAATTACCCTTTTAAATTTATCAAGTTCGCTTTGCAATTCTATTGGTAATGCCTCTTTTGTAAATGTTTCAGAGTATCTTCCAATAGTAACCGCAGTCAAACCTGATTTTCCTCTTTTATTGATACGCAATTCAACAATTTGCATACACAATAATTTTATATCGTCGGGGATTATTGAATATCCCGCAATATAAGTCGCTCTGATATTTCTAACGCCTTTTGTCCATACGCCAGAACTTGGTTCAATTTTTCCAGATGACAAAGTTAAATAAAAATCCGTGTCTTGAGTTAATGTCTGCAATGTTGCGGCTGAATATCTATCGTAGTAACTTAATGCCGATAAACTTATCACAGGGAAATGGTTTAACCACATTAGAGGATAACCGTTACCGTCCTGCTCATCGTTAGTGTATGTCAATGATTTAAAGGTTTGTCCAGTTTCTCTCTCAATAAAATCACTAACTGCATTGATATAAGTTTCAAGGCGATAATTATTAGTCCCATATAAAGTTAAAATATTTGCCACTAATAAACAACTTGTCGCCTCTTTTACTGTCAAACTTACAGAACTTTCGCCAGAATATCCCTGAATATTAGCAACCCATCCCTTGCCAAGCGCATTTATAGCAACAACTAATTCCATCAAAGTATCATTTGCCGTCTCAGAAAAAGTTAATGTTGATGTGCCTGCACTCGCGCCGCCCGTAACAACAAGTAACAATGCGGTAGCGGTAACCTGCACAGTTGCTGCAGTTGCCCCACTTGCCGCATTGTAAATTGTTAAAAATGCAGTTTGTATATCTGCATTTTGAATTTCAAGAAAACTCTTTAACTCATCAAGAGTTATAATTGCATTCGTTTTTAGTGCCATAATTTTTTACTGATAAATTCCACCAACATATATTGTTGATGCCGTTGTTGATTTTCTAACCGCAAAATCAGTTATGCGAACTCTATCATTATAATCCAAATCACCAAATGGGCGATAAAACCCAGCCGATGCGGGAATTATAATGGTTATTACATCGTCAATAGTTGTTGAACTTGCCGCCAATTCATAAAGAATAACGGTTTGCTGTGTCGCCCCCGAGTTTGAAATTACAAGGTTTGATATATCTATCTGCCCTGATATTTGAGCCGCTGTTGCCTCGCCTGCAACTGCATAAGTGCTTGCCTCAACCGAGAATGGCGTGCCTGCATACGATAT
>Ga0265297_10006350_pt1 | contig 17262 bp, 16 predicted proteins | sample Munlanlwell13791_FD_192502 | JGI IMG/M metagenome (GOLD analysis project Ga0265297, IMG submission 192502) | Leachate microbial communities from a municipal landfill in Southern Ontario, Canada - Leachate well 137-91 | ecosystem: Engineered > Solid waste > Landfill > Unclassified | place...
CCCCAGTCTTACATTCGACCCGCAAGTGGCATGGAATAAGGTCCGAGATGACTTAGTTGTTCTTCTCTCAAAAAATGCATAAGTATCAACGATTTTAATATATGCCAGCGTATAAATCCAGCATATTCGACCTGCTCACTAAGGACAATTTAGCCATACCAGATTATCAGCGGCCATATAAATGGACCAAGAGAAACATTGAAGATCTTCTTACAGATATTGGCAAGGCTATCGAAGAAGGCCAAAAGTATGGCGAGTCATACAAGTATCGCATAGGAACTATCCTTATTCATGATTCGATTGATGGCAAGTTGTACATTGTTGACGGCCAGCAGAGGATTATATCTATCGCTCTCGTATGTCTATACCTCCTACCCTCTTTTCATTCTGATTTAACAGACCAATATTTCTCGGACGACGTTTCGAAGCAGAATATTCGAGATAATTACATGTTCATCCGGCAATGGTTCACCCTACAGAGCGAGGACGAAGGTGATAGTTATTACTGTTGACGAGGAATCCGAGGCTTTTCAATTATTCGATTCCCAGAACAGCCGTGGTAAAGCACTATATCCCAACGATCTACTTAAAGCCTATCACCTTAGGGAGATGACGTCAAGTCTCTCCGAAATGGAATATGCCGTAAAGAAATGGGAAGACGAAGAGCCCAGTGAAATTAAAGAATTGTTCAGCGACTATATCTTCCCGATTTACAATTGGTCAAAGAAGACCAAAACGGATACATTTAGCGACCGAGACATTGATGTTTTCAAGGGAGCCGACATAAAAGAGTCCTATACATATGCCATGAGGGCCTTTAAGTCTTCTCCAGTCTTTCAAATCAGCGAACCGTTTATTGCCGGCAATGATTTCTTCGAGTATGTAGGGCACTATATTCAGATGCTACGCGACATCAGGAAAGAATTGCAAAACACTTTTTTATTGCGCCTTGTTGAGTTACTATGACAGGTTCCATTGTTTCGATAAAATGGCTGTCCTTCGCTTATTCCAATTGACCGAATGTTAGAAGCTCGCCCTTATGAACAACAGCAGCCAAAAGACACTATTCCTATCACCGACTTCTACACTACGCAGAAGTCAAGTGGAAGACCATGTAAGCGAGTCATGGATATTCGTGGTAGCCAAGAAGAATAACATCCCCTGGACTTTCAATCGTGGCATGACCTTATCCGCCATCTACTGTCACGTTTCGAAGAACGCCATAACAAAGAAGAAAGAAGGCATCATGGTTTACTATTTCAAGAAGCTAGATATAACCTCCGTCCACGATACGAGAAAGAGATTCCCGGCGTGTATCTTCAATACGTTCAACGACAAGCCGCTATTACGGATAAGGATGCATACAGAAATGTTGCCAATATGCTGAACTGGATGAAATCGTTCGAAGGCGGACCGGCAGTTGTCAAAAAATTGGTGGACCTGTATAGGGTAACGTACAAACGCCGAATCTACATGATGAAAGAACTGGACCGCGTAATAGTGTGAGGATGGCCAACCCTGGCAGATATCGGCAGTGAGAGTCATTACTTTATTCATTTTATCGGCACTTTAATGTTAATTTTATATCTTTGTTAAGCCAAAATAACAAGTATGAACATTCGGGAAATTGAAATAGTCGTCCTTGATCAGAAAGAGGAACTCGAGAAGATGAAGACGCAGGAGTTCTGCCACCGTCCTCAAGAAGATCTGATTAACATGAACAGCTATCTGGCGCAAGTAGTAATTGGGGTCCGCCGCAGTGGAAAATCCACACTCTGCTTCAATGCCCTGCAAAAAGCCGGAGTCAGCTATGCATACGTCAACTTTGACGACGAGAAGCTTGCCAGCCTGACTCTGGACGATATGGATACTGTTCTTGACGTTTTGTATAGAGTGTTTGGGGACTTTTCCCATCTGTTCCTGGACGAAATTCAAAACATAGAAGGCTGGCATCTGTTCGCAAACAGGATGTTACGCAAGAGAATTCACCTGATAATTACCGGTAGCAATTCTAAGCTACTAAGCGGAGAACTTGCTTCGCATCTGACCGGCAGACATCACCAGATAGAACTTTTTCCGTTCTCATTTGCAGATTATTGCGCATACAACAGAATTGCCACCAAACCTCTCACAACTAAAAACAGAGGATTATTGGCTGGCGCGTTTGACAGATATACGAAACAGGGCGGTTTCCCGGAACTGCTGGTGGAGCCCGATGCAAAATCATACATCGATTCCCTTCTGCACAGCATAATAACCCAAGACATCCAAAAACGATTCAACATTCGCTATACAGACACTCTTCTTATGCTTGTAAACCACCTGCTCAATCAAGCTCCAGCCCTAATTGTAAAAGACACCCTACAGAAAATATTCGGATTCAAATCACACCACACCGTAGGCAATTATCTTTCCTATCTCAAGCAAACATATCTCATCTCAACAATTAGCAAATATTCCGGCAAAAGTCGTCAACGGACCCGTAATGAGTTATACTACCCCATTGACGTTGCCTTCATGAATAACCGTCAGGATGCTTTCTCTGGCGAGAACCTGGGATGGCGGCTGGAGACCATCGTTTACCTGGAGTTGCGTCGTCGCGCCAAGTCTGTAAGTCAGGACATCTATTACTACGACGAAGGAACCTCCCAGGCAGATTTCATAGTTTGTGACGGCAACCGCAGTCTTGAAGTGTATCAGGTAACATATAGCATGGAGAAAGAAAAGACACGAAAACGCGAAATAAAAGGCGCAGTGGCCGGAGCCAAAGGAACTAACTGTCGCAAAGTATTCATTCTCACAGATCACGAGACTGAAACAATAGAGGACGACGGATATACAATTGAAGTCCTCCCGGTATGGGAATGGCTGCTGAGACAGTAACAGTGGTTTTCCTCTGTCCCATCAAAATGCTGCTATACAGGAAATTACCTTCACAAATTTGCATATATGTTTTCACAAAAAATCATGCGAGAGAATCCGGATAAGGATATAGTATACTTCCGTAATGCTTATGAAAATGCCGTTATGAGGCACGTTAAAGGATAGGGTATATATATCAAATTCAAAGGCGAAAAAGAATTTTACGCTCACATTAATAATGGTGTCGTTGCCCATGCAATTATCGAATCAACCGTTGATTACATAGACAAAGAAACATACGACAACGGGTAAGATCGTTGCAGCGGACTACGTTTGGCCAACTGTCCATAGATGGAATGCTTATACCTCGCTCCAAAAATGGTCCCGAACAATGCCATGACAATTTGTAAAACAAAACCATGGTAAATTGTAAAAGCGCCCGACAACAATTGACTATCTGAACAGCATTATCACCAATTTTTTATATAGCTTTATGTAAGAAATAACACATATGAAGCACATCCTGTATTTATGGTTGATTTCACTAACCATACTAACCTCCTGTACAAAGAATACCCCTGTATTAAGTTCAGATAAAAAGTTCCTTTCTTTTGGTTTTAATGCCTCCGATAACCCGGGGCTTGTTACCGATGTGGCCGGGGCCGTAAATGGAACCGACATTATCGTGGCCGTTCCGTCGGGATGTGATATTACCTCACTCATTGCTACTTTTTCAGTATCTCCTAAAGCTGCCGTAACGATAGGAAATACCCGGCAGACAGACAAAAAAAGCAAAAATAATTACAGCACGCCTCTTACCTACACTGTTGTGGCAGAGGATGGTTCATCTGCAAATTACACAGTAACTGTAACCAGAGTGCTTGCGACAGACAAAGATATTATTACCTTCTTCTTTGAAAAATCAAAAAATCCGGCATTGACGGAAGATATTTCCTGTGCCATAGATTTGTTAAATAAAAAGATTAGCTGTTCTGTTCCCGTTGGCACCTCAAGGGCTTCGTTCATTGCCTCGTATACCGTTTCAAAAGGAGCCACTCTAAAAATTGGCAGTGTCGTTCAAAGCTCCGGTGTTTCACAGAATAATTTTGAAAACCCGGTTGTCTATACCGTTTATGCCGAGGATGGAGGCTCTTGTGAATACCTGGTTACGGTTACAAGGATTCTCAGCTCCGAAAAAGAAATGAAGCAGTTTGTTTTTGAGAAAACCAGGAACACAGAGTTGCCTTATGATCTTATTTGTGAAATTGATACCATAAATCATAAAATAACCTGTCAATTTCCGTCCAATATTCCACGGAACAAACTGGTGGCAACTTTTGTGTCTTCCGACTATACAAGCGTTAAGGTAAACGGGATATTGCAAGTGTCCGGCCAAACTTCCAACAATTTTGAGAATAATGTCACATACGATGTCGTAGCAGAAGATAACAGCACGTTATCTTACTTTTTTGAGCCGCAAGCCGAGCAATTGCCCGTCATTAATACAACCAGAATTAAAGACAAAATTAAAGCCCTTAATTATCAGAGAAGAACTGATTTTCAAAATCGGAATCCTTTCCCGGGCATAGAGGTCGTACCCATTCTGTCAACAACCTGGAATGAAATAAAACCGGACGGGGCCTTTTCTTTCGATTGCGGCTATATTGCCGGCGATGGCAAAATATATGTCAGCGCCCCTCTACTCCCGGAACAGAAAGCTTTATTTCCCGATGTTACTGTCGCCTCGCTTTTTTATGTCTGTAAAGCCTTTTTAAAGCATTACTACAAAAACTCGGAAATGCCCCTATGGTTCATCAACGGGTTTGCGGCTTATGAAGCCGGCGTTATTCCGGGGGATGCCGCCATTAAATCTGCAATAAATAGTTTTGGAGGAACCCTCCCCTCTTTCACCGACTTAAATAACAGGACAAATTTTACTACAAAAAACGGAGTTGCCATAGCTTATCTTTTTGGAGAATTCCTTAGTGTTTTCTATTGCTGGCCTTATTGGGACATTCTGGAAACAACCGGTGACGGAATAGTCCTTGCCCCCTGGCGCTTCGGTTCTTTTTCCGATTTTGAACAAAAATGGACGAGGTATGTCAATTACAGAATATTCAAAGACGGGGAAACACGCCTTAAGTGGCAAAAAGAGAGTAAAAATTTCAGGTATTTATACAGGGATGCCGATGCTTTGAATTTCCCCTTATTCACAGATACTTTAGAAACGGCCTATTCCGGGTATAAGGAAAAACTGGGTGTTTCATTCCCGGAAAAAATCACGATTATGACGCTGCCGGAAGGGGAATCGGCCTACATAAACGGGGAACCCAATCCCGGAAGAATAACGGGAGGAACGGCCTGGCCGTCCGGGCTCGCACTTTCCTGTGCCACAACCACAGCAGATCTTCCACGATTTCCCAGTCTGCTCAGGCATGAATTAGCCCATGAATTTCAATCCCTCATCATTAAACCGGGCATTAGCCTGCCCGCATGGTTAAACGAAGGATTCCCGGGATTTATGCAAATGGGTGGTATGCTTACTCCGGACCAAAAGGCAGCATGGCAGGCAGATGCCAATAAATCCATGAACGACGCTATTGCATACTTTGGGCATAAGCCAACCTATCAGGATCTCTTTGTTTATCCTTCGCCCTATTTCAACTATTACTTATTAGGAGAAATTATGTATGAATTTATATATAGTAAGGGGGGCTATATGGCAGTGAAATCTGTAACTGAAGATCCCGTGGCCGGATTTGCGACCATTGGTTATGCAACACCGGAGGCTTTTCTGTCTGCATATTATACCTATTTTGATGACAACTGGAAGCAATAACAGCCACTATCGCGCCTCTTCCCGGGTTTGCCATTGTTCGGGTTCAGGCATTTCATAGACGCGCGAGCGTAACCATTTTCCGTAGTCCTGTAAATCCTCATGCATATCCTGTTCCTCAACGGTTAGTGTTTCTCCAATAATTACCCGGTGCCTCCCTTTATGCTTGTTAAAAAATTCCAGGGGAAGACGCAGAAAGCGGATTTTCCAGTTTATCAGGCCCAGGAAATAATAAAACGGGGAATTTCCGTCTGGGAAGTATATGGGGACAACCGGGAATCGGGCGCGCTTTATCAGACGTAGCATACTCGGCTGCCACTCCCGGTCCTGCAGAGTACAGGACTTAATTTTGAAGTCCGAGACGGCGCCGGAGGGGAAGAAGCCGAGAGGATGGTCTTCCGCAATATGATTGAGAATGGCTTTGATTCCCTTCACGGTGATGGCATCGGGAGCCCTCTTTTTTGTAGTGGTGGGTGTGACGGTGATAAAAACATCGTCCAGTGATTTGGCACGGGCAAGAATCTTGTTTACCAGGATTTTGTAGTCCGGCCTTCTCCCTCCGATCAACTCGGCAAGGATGACTCCGTCAAGCCCGCCGTAGGGGTGGTTGCTTACGGTTATAAACGGCCCTACGGGGAGGGCGTTCAGTCTGTCAGCATTGCCAATGAAATAGTTGCACTTCATCTGGTCAATCACTTTTGAGGCGCACTCGGCATTTCTGTATGAAGAAACATTGTCATAGAGCCTGTTAAGACGCGACACTCCCAAGATATTCATCAGTCCGCGCGCCAGGCATCTTCCCCGGCGGCCTCTGAACAACGGGGACATTTTTGCCATATCATCCACACTCAGAAGGGTATTGACGGGATTTATCTTAATTCTCTTGTGTAGTTTGTGTTGCATGACAATATATCATTTGTTGCCGCTTATGCAGCTGATTCTTTCTTTTTAGGAAATAACAGTGAACCGGTAATACTCACAGCAAGGGTCCCCAAAATAATGTACAGCGAGGTGCCGGTACCCATTTCAATGTGCAGTATGGTAGCCAGAAACATCTTCACACCAATAAATGTGAGCAGGACCCCAAGACCGTATCTGAGTAGCCAAAAGCGGTCTATAATACTGTCGAGAAGGAAGAAAAGCGATCGCAGACCCAGTATGGCAAAGATATTGGAAAAGAAGACAATGTACGGATCTCTTGTTAATGAGAATACTGCGGGGATGGAGTCTACGGCAAAAATCACATCTGAGAACTCAATCACCAGAAGCACTAAAAACAGCGGGGTGATGAACACCTTCCCGTTTTTATTGGTAAAGAAATTGTGGCCATCCAGCTCCCGTGAGACTCTGAACACTTTGGATGACCAGCGCACCACCACATGGTTCGAGGTGTTAATCTTCTTATCGGACTTGTCGAAGAACATCTTGATTCCGGCATAAACCAGCATGACGCCGAACACGGCCAGCACCCAGACGAAGTGGCTGATAAGAGCCGAAGCAGCAAAAATGAACAGGAATCTAAGGATGATAGCACCCAGAATACCCCAGAACAATACACGGTGATAATACTGTTTGTCTATTCCAAAACCAGTGAAGATCAGTATCATCACAAAGATATTGTCAACGGAAAGCGATTTCTCCATAAGGTAACCGGACAGGTATTCCACTCCCATATTTTGCCGGAAAATCCTGAGATTCCCGGCGTAACTGAGAGCCTCGTTGTAGCAGTGCGAGGTGCTGCCCGAAAAATAGGCGTTATAATAGGCCTTCAGCGATTCCGCATCTGTGATTCCGTGTACCCACTCGCCGTGAAAAAAAAGCAATCCGTTAAACAGAAGTGCAATGCAAATCCAGATTGCAGTCCAGATAGCGGCCTCCTTCATTCCTATCACATGGTCTTTTTTATGAAAAACTCCGATGTCGAGCGACAACAGTAGGATAATCAGGACGAGAAAGCCCAGAAAAAAAGGCAATTCATTTCCATTCATAAACATTCCCTTTGCTGAATCTCATCTTTTGATACGTTACCGGAGCATATTCGTTCTTTATGACGGCAACGTTAAGAACCAGAATTGTTGATTATCAGCTTATAATTAAATGCGAAGTTATAATAAATATCCACGGTTGGCCACTTCCAGACCGCTTCTGGTGCGCAACTTTTCTTCAAACTTATAAGCTCACCTTGGTTACACGTGAATAGCATTTTCACGCAGGGTGCTCGCCGGAAAGGTAGTAAGTAGCAAAAGCAGCCCTAGATACGGGAACGTGGTAAGTACTAAAAACAACTCTGTAGATTTTAATACACAGTATAATAGTCGTTTATATGTTTTCGAAAAACAACTTTTACTTACCACCTCCCCGGAAAGGCTGTGACCTGACCGTCAAGGGTCAAACATCAAATAATGTTAAGCATCTACTATTCAATCATATACGATAAACCGGCATTTGACCCTTGATCTGGCGCCCATGTGTTCATTGGGTTTTCGGTGACCTGACCGTCAAGGGTCAAACACAGCAAAAAGCCAAGCGCCTATTCTTTAACGACATATGATAAACCGGCATTTGACTCTTGATCTGGCGCCCACGTGTTCATTGGGTTTCCGGTGCTCCGATCGTCAAGGGTCAAACATCGGGAAACGTTAAGCATCTACTATTCAACCATATACAACAAAACGGCATTTGACCCTTGATCTGGCGCACAGGTGTTCATTGGGTTTCCGGCGGGCATAGTGTAAAGTGGTTTCTAAATGGGATTTAAGTGTGCCACTTTTTTACATGAATTTGTAAAAATAAGATTACCAGTGACTTAAAAATTCCCGCTTACATTTGGCGTACACAGCTCCCATTTATCTTCGCTACAACCCGCATAGCACAACCCGCATAGAACTTCACAAGATATTCAGAAAAGGGAAACCTCGCGCCCGCGGAGGGAAGGCCCCATTGGCGCAGCCAATGGGAGGCGTTTTCCGTTCTGAATATCTTGTAGAATATTCTTAACCAGATGAGTGCGAGTTGTGTTGACGGGGACGGGACGGGGAAGCAGGCACAGACCATTGGCCGCGCAATCGGGAGGCGTTTTCCGTTCTGAATATCTTGTAGAATGTTCTTAACCAGATGAGTGCGAGTCGTGTTGACGGGAACAGGGAAGCAGGCACAGACCATTGGCCGCGCCAATGGGAGGCGTTTCCCGTACAAACGGCCTCATACGGAAGCGGCATCATACAGAACAACAAGAATAATATATACTTATCTTTGATTTATTCATTTTATGGGAAAGATCTTTATTGCCTTACTGACAATGCTTTGTATATCATGCAATACGCCGGACCATCCCGGAAATAAAGTCTGGGCCTGGATGTCGGGCGCCAACTCAATGACTGCAGAACAGTGGGATTATTATTTCAAAAAATCTTCGGAGGCCGGAATCGATGCCATTTTGCTGGAATGTCACGGCGGATACCCCAAGACCCCGGACGATACGACCTCTTTCAGAGACAGTGCTGCCATTGAAATCATCACCTCGGCCCTGCCTTATGCAAAAAAATACCATATTGAACTGCATGCCTGGATCTGGACCATGAACCGCACCGAGATGAACCTCCGGAAAGCTCATCCGGAATGGTACCAGGTTAATGCGTCGGGCGAGTCCTGCCTTGATATTAAGCTTTATAACCGCGAACATTACCGGTGGTTGTGCCCCTCGAGATCCGAAACGCTGAATTACCTGAAAGAAAGGGTGGCCGAGCTGGCAGAGATAGAAGGCCTGGCGGGAGTTCATCTGGATTTTATCCGGTACCCCGATGCCATTTTACCCTATGCGCTGCACGAATCGAGGCATGTCGTGCAGGACAGGGTATATCCGTTGTGGGATTTTTGTTATTGTCCTGTGTGCCGGGGTCGTTTCAAAGCCCTGAGCGGGATGGATCCCCTGGACCTGGAAGATCCCACTTCCAACGAAGCCTGGATGCAGTACCGGTGGGATGTTCTCTCTTATGTAGCAGGCGAGCTGTGCCTTGAAATAAAAAAACACGGAAAAACGGCTTCGGTAGCCGTTTTTGCAACACCCGAAGAATCAAAGAAACTGGTACGTCAGGATTGGGCCGGTTTTAAAAACGTAGATGTTTTCTTTCCAATGATTTACCACAAATTCTACGGTTGGGACGATGAACGGGTGCTTTCTGCAACAAAAGAAGGGGTCAGAGCGTTGAAGGCTGCCGAGGCAGGCGGGTATTTATGTTCGGGCCTGTTTGCAGGACATGTGCCACCTGAGCGCCTTCAGGAATTCATTCAATATACCGCAGAAGGCGGATCGAGAGGCATTTGCTTCTTTTCCGTCCAGGAAATTGACCGCATCCCGGGTTATTGGGAAGCAATCCGGAAGCGGTTTGGTGCGCAACCCTAAACTATTGCGCACCAGACCGCGTCTGGCAAAAAATAAGCGCGTATGGAACTGCCATTCCATACGCGCTGCCTGCACGACATATGCACTCACACAAAACCTAAACTACATCTTCTTCCCCAATGCTTTTTCCACTTTCTCTTTCTCCAATTTTTTAGTACAAAAGAACCAGTCGTGGCAGGTTACCCCTTCCTCCGGCACTTCCATCCGCTCCTTAGCCACTCCGCACGAGCCTGCAGTGGGTACTATCACGTCATCGCCCGGACGCCAGTCGGCGGGAAGGGCAACTTTGAAGTGATCGGCAGTCTGCAAACCTATGATCACGCGTTTCAGTTCGTCAAAATTACGGCCCAACGATAAGGGATAATATATTATAGCTCTGATTATTCCATGGGGGTCTATAAAGAATACAGCCCTGACAGCCTTAGTGGAGCTCTCACCCGGTTGAAGCATGCCGTATAATTTGGCCACTTCCATTTTTATATCTTCAATCAGCGGGAATTTCACCTCCACATTCTTCATCCCTTTATATTCAATCTTTTCCTTAATATTTCTAAGCCAGGCAATATGGCTGTATAAACCGTCTACCGAAAGGCCTACCAATTGCGTGTTGAGTTGCTTAAACTCCTCCTCCATAGAGGCAAAAGTCATAAATTCAGAAGTACATACCGGCGTAAAGTCGGCCGGGTGGCTGAACAGAATGGTCCATTTTCCTGCGTAATCATCGGGGAAATTGATGTCACCCTGTGTGGTAACGGCTTTGAAAGCAGGGGCCTTGTCGCCTATTCTGGGTATTGAAGATACAGTGTTATTTTCCATGTTTATTGATATTTAGTATTTTTCTTTTGTTTGTAGGATATAACTGGTCTTTGAACTAAGAACGATATGGTTAACGTGTCAACAGCGCTACCAGCATCCAGGTGAGTTTTTCCTGTTCTTTCAAATAGTCGGTCAACAGGGCAACAGTCACTTCATCTTCTGCCTCGCCGGCGAGTTTAATTATTGAGCGCTCGCTATCCATTAAAATTTTATACGTTTCCAAAATAAGTTCCACGCCCTTCTCTCCATCCGTCACATTACTCACTTCTTTCACGCGGGCTGTTTTCAGGTATTCACTGTAATTGTTTACAGGGGTCCCGCCCAGCATGAGTAACCTTTCGGCAATTTCGTCTGCCTTTTCGTTTATATCATCGTAAATTTCTTCAAATTTTTCATGTAACTGGAAAAACTGCCTGCCGGTCACGTTCCAGTGAAGACCTCTCAGATTGGTATAGAACACCTGGAGATCTGCTAAAAATTTTTGTAATTCGTCCACAACGGGGACTATTCTTTTTTTGTCCAGAGAAATGTAATCTAATGTTTTCATGGTATTGACGTTTGTTTTTGTTTTGTTGATGCAAAGGTAAAGGGGCCTGCATTATAAATCAAACAGATATTTTCTATGCGATTATAGATATTTTCTATATTTTTGCATTATGACGCTGCAACAACTGGAATACATACTGGCAGTAGACCGGCACAGGCACTTTGTACGGGCTGCAGAAGAATGCGGGGTGTCACAGCCCACCCTGAGTGCATTAATTAACAAGCTGGAAGAAGAACTGGACGTGAAGATATTCGACCGTACCAGGCATCCGGTTGAACCCACGCTAATTGGGCAACAGATACTTAAACAGGCCCGTGTTACGCTAAATAACTCGGCTCAACTCAAAGAGATCGTGCTGGCCCGGAAAGAAACGCTTGTCACGGATCTGAACCTGGCTATTATCCCTACGGTGGCCCCTTATATTGTCCCCGGCTTTATTGAGCGTTTTCAGAAACATTATACTCAAGTTAATCTGCGGATTAACGAAATGCGCACCAAGGATATTATCGCTGCCATTAAAGCCGGTTCCACAGACATGGCCCTGCTGGCCACTCCGCTTCAGGAAGAAGACATCCTGGAAATACCTGTCTATTACGAGAAATTCGTTGCTTACATAGCACCGTCAGATCCGAATTATAATAAGGAAGAATTGGCAGCAACCGATCTGCCTGCCCAACACCTCTGGGTGTTGCAGGAGGGCCATTGCCTCAGAAACCAGATCTTCAATTTCTGCACAGAAAACGCAAGGGCAGACCGGCAGGTCTACGAGGCGGGCAGTATTGAGACCCTGGTAAAAATCATAGACCGGAACGGCGGGTATACCCTCATTCCCCAGCTGCACATTCCCATGTTGACAGACCGACAGCAAAAGCACATCCGCCCCGTAATATCGCCTCCGCCGGTAAGGGAGATTTCCATTGTTGTCTACAAAGATTTTATCAGGGAACGGTTGCTGAATGCCGTGGCCGATACCATAAAGGAGATTATTCCGCCCGGAATGCTCGATGCCAGGCTTAAGAAATTCGCCATTAAACTTTAGAGCTCAGGAACCCGGCTGCTTTGTCAAATACGGTTCGAAAGCCGAGGAATACATCCTGAAAGGGGATGTTCTTTCCCGAGGGAAAAGGGGTCTGGTGCGAGTATTCATAAGGAAAGTCGAGTTCGCTGGTCAAAGCCGGCGCGAGTTCCTCTCCCACTGCCTCACGCAACCCGACGGTAGGCACCACAATGTCTTTTTTTAAAGACACCATTTGAACTCTGTCTTTCGCTTTTTCAAAGAATGCATGACGTTCAGGGGCATAAACATCCGGGGCTATCATGAGCCTGAACGCCCGTTCCAGTGCATCGTCCCTGAAAAGGCGCCCTTCTGCCAAAGCCTGCTTCCCGTAAACAAAATAATTCAGGTAATAATTTTTTATGGTATCGTAGGCATTCTGATCTATAATATCTTTGGCGTTGCCGTTCATTTTTTCGAATATTGAACCTCCGCAGAAGGTGAAAAGCCGCGAGCTGGAAAAATAACCATTTGGATCTGCAATAAGCAATACCTGCGAAAGCAGGGCTCCTATGGAATAGGCAAACAAATCCACCTGGCAGTCTTCGCGGAACAACGGATGTTTTCCCTCTTTGATCCCGGCCACCAACTGGCATATATTAAGTGCCGATTCCCGTCCCGAAACGTAGAACCGCAGCGGACTGTCCGACAGGCGTGAACTGAGTGCCACATTAAAAAAGGAGGCATTACAAAGATTCAGAATCTCCTGTTTTCGCTTGTTGAGCCAGGGAAGCAACCAGCGCGGAGAATACCAGTTGGCAGGCGTCCTGTTCATATGAAATGCAATGGGAAAAAGGATCACCGGGACCCCGCAACGGAGTACCAATTCCTCGGCCCAGGTAAGGTATTTATCCCACTGCCTCTCGTTAAGACCGTGCAAAAGGAGTATGGCTCTTGAATAATTCGCTCCGCCCTTAGGTAAAAAAACTGTATAAGTGAAGTCTTTGTTTTCAATAATCTTACTGTCCGGGACCGCACAAAAACCGGTCACCGGAATAGCCAGTCTGTATAACTCTATGTCCTCCTCCCCTACCTCCTGATGGAAACGGAAAGGATGTATCTCTACGGGACTGCCGGGCAACACTACCCTGTTGTCGTAGGAAAAGAGTTTGGCCAGCTCTTTTGTTCTTTCTTCCAGACACATGGTTTTCATATAGTTCATCCTTTTTTCTTCAAAAGAAGAGGATTTTGGACAGAACGCCAAAAGAAAGGGATACGGCAGACGCTTCCGGGACGAAAACGGGATATGAGGGATGAAAATGTTTATTACGGGGTGAATGCAAATGAAAGAAAAGATTAAAAACAGTTACCTTTGCGTCATGAGCAGGCTGGACAGAAAGATACCTCCGTTTATTTACAGCAAATCCAATCTGATTTGGCTGGTACTGTTTACAGCCGTTTTTGCCTTATTGTTCATAAATATTTACACCCCTTTTGAATCTCCCAGCTGGTACCCTATTTCACGCATTCAATATTTTCTCTTCTCGAGCCTGATTATTCTCACCGGAGTGCTGGTAGTGGTTATCAGCCGGATTGTAATGTTCTATTACACAAAAAAAAGAACCATTTCCTACTGGGATTATATACTATGGGTAGCTGCCGAGATCTTCTTTATGTCGCTCTTTTACACCTTGTATTCATACCTGATGGACGACACCCGGAATTTTTGGGAAATATACCGTTCTTCGGTAAGGAATACAAGTCTGATCCTGTTATTACCTTATTTCATTTCATTGCTGTTTTTTTCTATGCAGGAAAAATCCAGGCAATTAAAAGCCCTGGAAGAAAGCAAACTGCCCGGGGAAGGCACTCTCTCTCATAAAGGGGAGATCCTTTCATTCACAGACGATAAGGGAGATCTAAAGCTTTCTATAAAAAAAGAATCCCTGCTGTTTCTCGAATCGGCAGACAATTATGTATCGGTCTGGTATATGAGCAAATCGGGCGTAAGCAAATACCTGTTGCGCAACACATTAAAAGAAATGGAAGATCGCTTTGCCAATACAAATATAATCCGGTGCCACAGATCGTTTATGGTCAACCTGGACCAGGTAAAGATAGCCAAACGTACTAAAGACGGCATAATGCTGGATCTGGGCGTGGAACGCATTCCGGATATTCCTGTGTCTAAAAGCTACGGAGACCGTATAACTCAGTGGTTCGCCTCGCTCATGTAGCCCGTCCGGCGGATATAGTCGAACAGTGCCGCAGGAATGTTTCGGTCTTCGGGACCCATGTTTTCAATGCTGCACAAAGACCTGAATCCCGCATTGCCATTTACTTCACAGACAGTATAGTCCCCATTACAGAATAACAGATCCACACCGGCAAATTCTAACCCGAGCGCCCGGGCACTGCCCACGGCCAGATTACTTATCCGTTCGTTCACCGGAAAAGCAGACGCCTTTCCTCCCTGGGAAAAATTCGAAACAAAACGGGTCTCGGACCGGCGTAACACACAACCTGCCACGCGGTCTCCAATTACCCAGACTCTTAAATCCCTGCCATGGCTTTCGGCAATATACTCCTGGGCAAGGCACGGCTTGTCCAGAGCATCCAGGGCATCCTGCAGCTGAGACTGCGACGAAATAAGCCGTACCTGTTCTCCTTTGGAACCCTCCACGGCTTTAAGCACAAAACGAGAATTCCCAAAAATCCCCGACAGACAGGCATAATCATACTCCCGGTCCACATTAAAAAGTGTTCGGGGTATTGGAATGCCTTGTTGTACAAGAACCTGGTGAGTAAGAAATTTATTCCTGGAAAGATGCATAGAAAGCGTGGAATTAATGACCCTTACGCCGTTTCGCTCTAAATGGGCAGACAACTCTTCTTCATAACCCCGCATAAGAACGAAAGCAGGCCATTCCGACACCGGAACCCCTTCGTAAAGCAAGCGGTTGTTTCCCAATTCAGAAACCAGAACAAAACGCTCACAACAAAGGACTTGTATAGAATAACCACATTTTTCGCCTTCCCTGACAAACCAGTCAAATGCATTGCTTCCGTTACGGAAAGAAGAGAGCGGGTAAAGGATCCAGCCGGAATTTTTTTTCATATCTTTACTTTTTTAATCAGAAACCCAATGAAACACCTTGTTCTCTTCATTTTTATTTTTCTGGCCGGCTCCGCGGCTCTTCATGCACAATCCATAACCAGTGACAAAACCGGAGAAAACGGGATACGTAAAATTGAAGTCACCCCGGACGACGTGGTCTGTTCAATCAAGATAGAGATAGAGCTCAAAGGCGATGAGATCCAAAGTGTGGTATATACCCGCGGCTGCAACGGCAATGCAAAAGGTATCGGAGCCCTTATCAAAGGCATGAAAATAGATGAAGCCATTGATAGACTGGACGGCATTACCTGCGGGAAACGAACCACCTCGTGTCCGGATCAGTTGGCCAAAGCCCTGAAAGCTATCAGGGATAAAGAGACCCAACAGTAGAGCGGACTTCTTCATTGGCACACCTTACGGCCCGGGCATCCACTTTGAGGACCTTTCGGTCATAAGTCATTAGTCCGTTTACCTCTATTTCACAATCTGTGGTCTGAGTGTACACTGCTGCGGAAAAACCCTGTTTGATCAAAGGTATAAGCTCCTGCGTGTATTTTATGTATTCGGCCGTGACTTCCTCCGCACTTTTATACTGAACATACCCCCAGTTCCTTTCAGGTTCCCACAGGTGTTCTTCCAATGCGAGCCCAATACCGCCGTATTCTCCCAGTACGTTCACCCGCTGCGGGTCATAAAGGAACATGTCCGGGTTGGGATAATTATGAATATCCAATATATGACCGCATGGTCTGTGGTTTCCGCCGCTGGCTGCGTTAATGAGCCTCGACGGGTCGCAGGCGGCCGTAAAGTCAACGACCCCCGCGGTATTGAACTGCCCCCACGCTTCGTTGAAGGGCACCCATACCACTATACTGGGATGCGAGATCAGCAGGTCAATGATCTCTTTCCATTCCCGGTAGTAATTTTCCATGCTTTCGGCAGAACGGTTTTTATCTGTACCTCCTCCGTATTCATAGGGCCGCCATGAATTACCCAGATCTCCGCTGGGCATATCCTGCCATACCAGTATACCCAGACGGTCGCAATGGTAATACCATCGGGCCGGCTCTACTTTTACGTGTTTACGGATCATATTAAATCCCAGCTCTTTGGTTTTTACAATGTCGTATTGCAGCGCCTCGTCGGAAGGGGCCGTGTACAATCCGTCGGGCCACCAGCCCTGGTCAAGAGGTCCCAGCTGGAAAACGGGTTTGTTATTTAACTGCATCCGGGCAATGCCGTTGGTATCCCGGGCTACCGAGATCTTTCGGAATGCCGTATATGAGATTACCTGATCGCAAACCCTTCCCCGGTCGGAAAGCGTTACTTTCAGATCATAAAGGCTGGGCGATTCGGGGGTCCAAAGGCGCGGGTCATCCACTTTTATACGCATTTGCGCATCCAAGACACCCTTTGCCGAAGCCAGTACTTTTCCTTTATCCAGCACCTGAACCTGTGCAACAGCTCCGGATGGGGCGTCGTTGGCCCGGACCGTAACACAAAGCACCCCGTTATCCACATCGGCAACCGATACCACAGAAGTCACATGAACGGGATCTACCGGTTCCATCCAGACGGTCTGCCATATACCGGTCACCGAGGTGTACCAGATACCTCCGGGTTGGGATACCTGCTTACCCCGGGGCTGGAATCCTTTGTCTGCAGGGTCCCATACCCGGACAACCAG
>Ga0265297_10006351_pt1 | contig 17257 bp, 18 predicted proteins | sample Munlanlwell13791_FD_192502 | JGI IMG/M metagenome (GOLD analysis project Ga0265297, IMG submission 192502) | Leachate microbial communities from a municipal landfill in Southern Ontario, Canada - Leachate well 137-91 | ecosystem: Engineered > Solid waste > Landfill > Unclassified | place...
GCCGACTGGTGCACGGGAAATACGGGAGCGCGCTCCGCGCGCGGAACATTGACAAAGATTGAAATTATTTTAACGGTGAGTGCTGGAGACAGGTTCTAACTTTCTCCAATACGCACCACCAAGAGTTGCATTGCAGTATGAAAAATATTAATAGGTTGTTTTTTAGTCTAGCTTTCTTTTTTTCTCTATTTATTTCCTGTATTTTCCTTCCGGATCTAGGCAGTTTTGAACAGCTCAAGGAAGCAGCGTTTTACCGCAAGCTTGATAATAAGCTTGTTCAATGCCAGCTTTGCCCCCGGCGTTGCCTGATCCCCAAAGGCCGGCGCGGGTATTGCGGAGTGCGTGAAAACCGTAATGGCGTTTTGTACACTCTGGTCTATGCTAAGCCCGTAGCCATACATATTGACCCCATAGAAAAAAAGCCCTTGTTCCATTTTCTTCCTGCGACAACGGCCTATTCCCTGGCTACTGCCGGCTGTAACTTGAAATGTAAATTTTGCCAGAATTGGGAGATATCGCAAAGCCGGCCCGAAGAAGTAGAATACAGGTATCTTGAGCCGCTGGAACTGGTAGAGAAAGTTAAAGACTCGGGGTCTGCCACCATTGCCTATACGTACAGCGAACCAACTATTTTTTATGAATATATGCTGGAGATAGCCAGGCTGGCCCGGCAAAAAGGGATAAAGAATATCATGCATTCCAACGGCTATATCAATGAAGCGCCTCTGCGGGCCCTGGCTAAATACCTTGACGCAGCCAATATAGATTTAAAAGGTTTTAGCGAAGAATATTATGCTAAATTAACCGAAGGCAGCCTTGAGCCGGTATTGCATTCCTTAAAAGTATTGAAAGAGGAGGGAGTCCACATTGAAATAACAACCTTGCTGCTTTCCGGTTTCAACGATGATGCGCCTACGCTCAAAAAGATGTGCCTTTGGATTAAAGATAATTTGGGCCCGGATACTCCGGTGCATTTCTCAAGATTTTTCCCGATGTATAAGCTGACCGGCCTCAACCCTACTCCGGTAGAGTCCCTCCAGCGGGCCAGGCGTATAGCTATGGATTGCGGTTTGCATTATATCTATATCGGCAATATCCCGGCTAGCCCGGCGGAAAACACCTATTGCCCCAGGTGCAAAAAGATGGTTATTGAGCGCAGGGGTTATTTTGTCGTACAGAACAATTTAAAAGAAGGAAGGTGCAGATTCTGTGGGAAAAAAATCGCAGGCGTCTGGAATTAGCGTATTAATTTTATCTCTTTTGTTTTATGCTGTTAGTTATGCCGGCAGCGTAAAAGAACCCTGCGCCGCCGGGGCCTTTTACCCCGGGAGCTCCGGGGAACTCTCTTTAATGGTGGATGGATTTTTAGAAAAGGCCGCTCCGGAAAAAGCAGGCGGCCGGATATTCGCGCTGATCTCTCCGCATGCCGGCTACGGCTATTCCGGCCAGGTAGCTGCGTTCGGCTACAAGCTTATTCAAGATAAACCCTATAAAACGGTGGTCGTCCTGGGTACAAGCCATCGCTATCCTTTTAGCGGCGCGTCAGTCTATCCGGAAGGTATATTTAAAACTCCTTTAGGAGAGATAAGCGTGGATAGCGATTTTACCCGTAAACTGCTCAACCGGGAACCGGAAATAAGCTTTGTCCCGCAAGCCTTTCAAGAAGAGCATAGTATTGAGGTGCAGCTTCCCTTTCTCCAAAAGACACTTACGGATTTTAAGCTTGTGCCTGTAGTTTTAGGGGATTGTTCTTTGGCTGCCTGTAAAAAATTTGCGGCATTGCTTAAAGATGCGATCGGAGGCCGCCAGGATGTCTTAATCGTTGTTTCTACGGACATGTATCATGGTTACGATTATGAAGAATCCGGGATAATGGATGAACGGACCCTGGGTGCCCTAAAAAATATGGATAGCGCAGGCCTTTATTACGGCCTGCGCGAGGGAACAATGCAGATGTGCGGAGGTTTTGGCGTTGTAACTGCGTTGATTTTGGCTCAGGACCTCGGCTATAATAAAGTTAAGGTCTTAGAGCATACCGATTCAGCGCAGGTTACCGGAAATAAGAAAAAAGGTACCTGGACCGTAGGCTACGCCAGTTGTGTTATTAACGCACTAAAAGCTACGCCTGTCCAGGCAGGAAGGGAGAAGGATATGTTGAATAATGTTCAGAGGGAAAAACTGCTTGAGATCGCACGCAAGAGCATAGAAACCTATTTAAAAACGGGTAAGAGACTGGAGGTAAGCCAGGCGGATCCTCTTTTAACCAGAGTTATGGGCGCTTTTGTTACTTTAAATGAGCGCGGACAATTACGCGGTTGTATCGGCAATCTCGTGGGCTCTGAGCCTTTGTATTTAACGGTGAGGGATATGGCGGTTGAGGCGGCGACGCAAGACCCGCGTTTTAACCCGCTTAGCTTAGCAGAACTAAAAGATGTTGCTATTGAAATATCTGTTTTGTCCCCGCTGCAAAAAATCACCAGCCCTGATGAAATAGAGTTGGGCGTGCACGGTGTCCTGGTGCGCAAAGGTTTACGCAGCGGTGTATTCCTGCCCCAGGTAGCTGCGGAAACCGGCTGGTCCAGGGAGGAATTTATGTCTAACCTGTGCCTGCATAAAGCCGGCCTGGCCGCGGACGCCTGGAAGGATAAAGCCACGGAAGTTTATATATTTACCGCCGAAGTATTTTCAGAAAAAGAGCTTAAAGAATGATTAAGGCAATAGCCAGTAGTTTTATCCTGGGCCTCTCATTTGGCTGGGGGCCGTGCCTGGCTAGCTGTGGGCCGCTCATCCTGGCCTATGTTGTTGGTAGCAAAAAAAATGTTTTTAAAAGCCTGGGCGCTTACCTGTTATTTTCGCTCTCTAGAGTAGCTGTTTACTTAATTCTGGGGGCACTCTTCTTTTTATTAGGGAGATTGGTCTTGGAAAAACTTGCCTTTTTCTACAGGCCCATTGCGGCCACGGCAGGATTATACGTTATCTTGCTCGGCGTGCTTATGCTTTTAGGTAAAAGCCTAAGCCTGGCCCCCTGTAATTTTCTACGCCGGAATATTCTGGAAAACGACCGTAAGAGCCTGATCCTGTTAGGCCTGGCGATAGGCATTTTGCCTTGCGCACCGCTAGTCACTATACTGGCCTACTCCGGCTTAACCGCGCAAAACGCCCTGGAGAATCTGTTGTATATTGCTGCCTTCAGTTTAGGTACCTGCTTGTCTCCTTTACTGCTTTTTGTAGCCTTAGCCGGCTTACTGCCTAAATTCTTAAAAGGTATGCAGAATAATTACGTAATGTTATTTAGGACTATCTGCGGCCTAGTTATCATAATAATGGGCCTGCAGCTTATGCGGGGGGGATTTTAGATGCACAGGTTTTTTTGTCCGGTGGTAAATAGTGCAAAGGGAAAAATAATTATCGAAGATAAGGAGCAGGTACACCATATAAAAAATGTCCTCCGGCTTAAAGAGAAAAAAAAAGCAGTAGTCTTTGATAAAAAAGGGAATGAGTATAGTTGTATTATTTCCGGAATCGGGGATAAGGTTTACCTGGACGTTAAAGGCAAAATATCAGCGGGAGAGAAGAAGGCTAAGATTAAATTAACCGTTGCCTGCGCTATACCCAAAAAAGCCAAAATGGACGATATTGTGGATAAGCTTGTCCAATTGGGCGTAGACAGGATTATTCCGCTAAAGACAGAGCGCACGATTGTAAAGCTGGATAAGCCTAAAGAAGCCCTGCGCCTGGTACGCTGGAGAAAGATTGCTCTTAGCGCCAGTAAACAGAGCCAAAGGAATGAACTGGCCATAATTGAGCCGGTAAAGAGTTTTGCGGAGGCAGTTGCCTTATCTGCGGAATTTGATTTAAAACTGATTCCGCACCTGCTGGGATTAAGGCAAAGCCTTAAAGAAGTCCTTAGTAAATCTAAACCGCGTAACATATTAGTTTTCATTGGGCCAGAAGGTGATTTTTCCCCCGGAGAGGTGGAATCGGCTATAGCTTCAGGTTTTATCCCGCTTACCCTCGGCGATCAGGTCCTGCGCGTAGATACCGCCAGCCTCGCCGTAGCCAGCTTCATAGAATTATATGCCCAGGATTAAATTCCATACCTTAGGCTGTAAGGTAAATCAGTATGATACCCAGAGCATAAGAGAGCGCTTCCTTGAGCATGGCTTTGAAGAAGAACGCCGGGCCTCCAGGAAAGCCGAGGTGTATCTTATCAATACCTGCACGGTCACCTCTAACGCCGATCAAAAATCCCGCGCAGCCATCCGGAGCTGTATCCAAGAGAACCCTAAGGCCAAAATTATTGTTACCGGTTGCCTGGTTACAAATGACAGCCGCCAACTGGCCAGAATAAAAGGGGTAAGTTTTATCGTAAGCAAAAGTTTTTTTGCCGAAGGGATAAGTAGTTTTTGCTCCCGCACGCGCGCATTCCTGAAAATCCAGGATGGCTGCGATAATTTCTGTGCTTATTGCAAGGTGCCCCTGGTGCGCGGCCGCTCCAGAAGCAGGCCCCTGGCAGAAATAGTCCAAGAGGCCGGGCGTTTGGCCGAAAACGGCTTTCAGGAAATTGTCCTTACCGGGATCTGCTTAGGCGCCTACGGACGGGATTTAAAACCAAGGATCAGCCTGGTGGAGGCGATCGCAGCGCTGGAAAAGATAGGCGGTATCCTGCGCCTAAGGTTAAGTTCAATAGAGGCGGGAGACCTATCGGAGGCCTTGATTGATAAGCTAGCTGAATCTGGGAAACTCTGCCGCCATTTGCATATCCCTATCCAAAGCGGCGACGATGCGATCTTAAAAAACATGCGGCGTAGGTATACGCGCAGTTATTATGCCGAGCTTATCCGAAAAATAAAACAGAAGATTCCCGGCCTGGCCCTGACTACGGATTGCCTGGTGGGTTTTCCGGGAGAGACGGAGAAGCATTTCCAGAATACTTTGCGGCTGATTAAGAGCATAATCCCTTTAAAGGTGCACATCTTCCCTTATTCCAGGAGAGAAGGGACTTTAGCCGGCTCAAAATTATCCGGAGAAATTCCCGCCGGCATAATAAAAGAACGGGTTGAGCGCCTTAAAAACTGCGCCGCGGCTTGCGCCAAAGATTATAAGCAGGGTTTTCTTGGGGCCAGAATGCCGGTGCTTTTTGAGGGAGAAGCAAAAGGAGCCCCGGGGTATTGGGAGGGTTACACGGATAATTATATCCGGGTTCTGCTTAAATCCCGCCGCAGTTTAAAAAATAAGCTCGTCTTTGTCCGCTTGAGGAATATTTCTGGCGACTGTGCGCTTGACAAGATAAGGGGCGGGTGTTATAAAGATGAAAGAATTAAATAGAAAAAGGGGGGTGGATACAATGAAAAGCAAGGGTTTTACGCTTGTTGAAATTATGATTATCCTAGCCATTATCGCGTTATTAGCCGCCATAGCCATACCTAATTTTTTAAACGCACAAATGGCAGCCAACACGCAAGCAGCCAAAGAGAATATCCGTAACCTGTCGGCAGCCTGCGAAAAATATGCCGCCGCCAATAACGCTGTTTATCCAGCTACACTAGCGCAATTATCTACTTTTATCAGCACGGCCGGTTCTTATTGTGCTGATGCTTCCGGCGGAGTTACTACGTCTAAGGGGTACCAATACCGTTGTACTTTAGCTTCCAAGGGTTATACTTTAACGGCTAGCCCGGTTACTCAGGGTATAACCGGCACTGTAGCTTATACCGCTAGTACCGGAGGAGTGTTTACGCCGTAAAGCAGCCTCCCAGAAGTTATACACTTGCCAATGCCTAGACTCAAGCCAGCCCTGCTCCTCTTAATATTTTTCGTCATTGCAGGATCTTGTATAGTTTTTTATTCCAATTCCCTGCACAATCCTTTTATCTGGGACGATCAGGCCCTGATTGTCCAAAATCCGGTTATCCGCAATGGGGCGGGTTTAGCTGCAGTATTTACCAGCGACTTATATTCGGGAATAGATTTTGGTTCAAATTTCTACCGGCCGCTGCAAGCAGCTTCTTATATGTGGGATTATTATTTTTGGCAATTGAACCCCTACGGGTACCACCTGACTAATATTATCCTGCAAGTTTTAGTTGCCTTCCTTGTTTTTTTATTCGCCTGCGCCATCCTTAAAGAGGTAAGTTCAGCTCTTGGCGCGGCTTTATTATTTGCCGTAAGCCCCCTGCATACGGAAGCCGTCACCTATATTTCCGGCAGGGCGGATATGCTTATGGGGCTGTTTCTGTTAGCGTCCTTGCTGCTATTTATTCGGGGCTACCGTTTTTTGGCCGGGCTTACTTTTATCCCGGCTTTATTGGCTAAAGAATTAGCCGTGGTTTTTCCCCTGGCCATCCTGGCGTATTTATTTTATTACCGCCGGGAAGAACTAAAAAAGCCGGGTAATTTAGTAAAACTGCTTTGGCCGTTTTTAGCGGTTGATTTTGTCTATATATTATCGCGGGCCATTTTTTTTAACTTTCCCCGCACTTACCCTCCGGCACTAATCAAATATCCTTTACTTTTAAGGATTACGGCCTTACCCGAGGTGGTCTTTACCTATTTAAGGTTATTATTTTTACCGCTAGACCTGCATATGAGCTGGACGGTAAGCGAACCGGCAGGTTTCCTGCATTTTTTCCTAAGCTGGTTTTTACTGGGGCTGATCTGCGTTGCCTGCGCCTACGTATTAAGGGAGAAAAAAAATAATAAGGCCCCGGCTTTTATGTTAAGCTGGGCTTTAATTTTTTTCTTCCCGCAGTCAGGGGTATTGCCGATTAACGCTTTTATCGCCGAGCACTTCATCTATCTGTCGTCAATAAGTTTTTTTATGCTGCTCGCCTATTTACTGCATAGGTATTTAAGCCGGGGGGTGTTTATTTTCGCCATATCCGGCTTAGTCATTTTTTACGGCTTGTTGACCCTTTATCGGAACCTGGAGTGGGGAACTCCTGAGCTTTTTTATGAGAAAATAATTCAATTCTCGCCGGACAGTTTCAAGGCGCATAATAATTTAGGCTTGCACTATGAAAACCGTTTTCTTTACGACCGGGCAAGCCTAGAATACAAAAAGGCCCTGGAGCTTAACCCGGATTTAATCGAGGCGCGCTCTAATCTGGCTAACTTATATTTTAAGCTGGGCAGATTTAAGGAGGCCAGGGCAGAATATGTCAAAGCGGAAAAAACCGCTCCGCAAAAAAAGAAAGCCCGGATAGAGTATAATCTGGGCTGTATTGCTACAGCCGAAAGCTTACTGGATGAGGCAATGGCCAGGTTTAATCTTGCCCTGCGCTTAGACCCTCAGTTGAATTTTACGCATTTTAATATGGCCAAGATCTACCTGCTTAAGGGAGCATTAGACCCGGCGGCGCGGGAGATATTAAGATCCCTTCCGGAAATAGGCCCGCAGGCTCTTCAGGATAAGCGGTATTTAAAAACCGTTACTAGCTATTTGCCAAAGGTAAAGGATCCCTGGTTTGCGCCAATTTTCTATAATAACCTGGGCTTACAGTTTGCTTCTTGCGGCCTGCTTGATGCGGCTATTACTGCGTTTAAGAGAACGCTGGAACTGGCGCCTTTCTATGCGGAGGCGCATTTTAATTTAGGGGCGGCTTTTTGGGAAAAAGGGTTAAAAAAAGAAGCGCTCCTAGAGTTTAAAACCGCGATTAAGATTAATCCTGATGATCGGGCAGCCAGGGATTACTTAACTAAAATTAGGCATAAAAAGTAATTGCTAAAGCCGCGCTTTATGTTAAAATAAAACCATTATGAAAAATAGAAAAGCCAGAAGCTTTGTCGGGATAATGATTGTTATCGCCTTGTCTGCCTTGTTGTTAAGAGTTGCCGCGGATAAAGCTATCCGCCTGAACTGCTCGCAAAACGAAGCCAATGCCCAGTCTACGCTTAAGCTTATCTCTACGGCCCTGGAGAACTATGCCAAAAATAACCGGGGAGTTTACCCGGATAAAATATCTGTTTTGACCCAGAGCGCCCCTGCTTATCTGGATAGGGATTATGTAAAACAGTCGCCTATAAAAGGCTACATTTATGGCTGCAGCCGGCTGGGTCCCGGCGGGTATAGCTGCCATGCGCTGCCGAGCCGGTGTAGGCTGACCGGGGGGACTCTTTTTACCGTGAGCACGGGTAGTCTACTAATAGCGGAAGATTGCGAAAAGAAAGAATAGCGCCTGAATGTATAAATTAAATTTTGTTTTCTCCAAAAAAGGCGCGGCCAAATATATAGGGCATTTAGACCTGATGCGCCTTTTGCTGCGGGCAATGCGCCGCGCAGGCCTGCCGCTTAAGATGTCGGAAGGGTTCTCGCCGCGGCCGAAATTAAGTTTTAAACGGGCGCTAAAACTAGGCTTGGAGAGCGAAGAAGAAGAAGCGGCTATTGCTTTAAGGCTTCCGGTTAAAGAGGAAGAGTTTAGAAATAAATTACAGGAGCAATTACCCCTGGGTATAGAGATAAAATATGTCGAAAGAAATTTTAGTTAATATTGAACCGCAGGAAAAACGCGTAGCCGTAGTTTCAAACGGCGAGCTGCAGGAATTTTCTATTGAACGGCCGCAGGACAGGACCATCGTCGGCAATATCTATAAGGGGAAAATTGAGGCGGTCCTGCCTTCCCTGGGCGCGGCCTTTGTGGATATCGGCCTGCCGAAGAAGGGTTTCCTTTACCTCTCCGAAATAGAATTTGCTTTTGAGTCCGTGGACGAGCCAAAGGCGCAAACCCCTAAAGAGATCAAGAAGGGCCAGGATGTGCTGGTCCAGGTAGTTAAAGAGTCTTTTGGCACCAAGGGGCCGCGGTTATCCACGCACATCGGTTTAGCCGGCAGGTACCTGGTAATAATGCCCCAGGATAAACAGGTGGGGATATCGCGCAGGATTGAGGATGACGTTGAGCGCAGGCGCCTGCGCCAGATATTTAATGAGCTTAAGCTTCCGAAAGATGCGGGTTTCATCGTGCGTACCGCCGCCTGCGGTAAATCCAAGCTGGAACTCGGCCGCGACGCGCAATTTCTCTATAAATTATGGAAGAGGCTAGAGAGGATTGTCAAAGAGAAAAAAGCGCCCAGCCTGATTTATGAAGAGTATGATTTGACCTTAAGGGCCATCCGGGATTCTTTTACCGAAGACGTCTCGAAAATGCTTGTAGATTCCAAGCCCGAGTATTACCGCATCCAGCATTTCATGCGCACTTTCCTGAATTACCTGGTAAAAAAAGTGGAATTCTACCGCGGGGATGATTTATTTGCCGATAAGGACATTGAAAAACAGATTAACCGGATATATGAGAGTAAAGTCTACCTGAAATCCAAGGCCTACCTGGTTATTGAGCCGACCGAAGGCCTGGTAGTTATTGATGTAAATAGCGGCGGCTTTAAAAGAAAGTTTGGCCAGGAGGAGACTGCTTTTAAAGTAAATTGCGAAGCAGCGCTGGAAGTGGCCAGGCAGCTGGTCCTGCGCGACCTGGGCGGGATAATCGTTATTGATTTCATTGACATGGAAAAAGAGCGGCACCGCCGGGAAGTATTCAATCTGCTTAAAAGGGCCTTAAGCGCAGACCGCGCGAAATATGATATCCAGGAGATCTCTAAATTCGGGGTAGTCGAGATGACCCGTGAACGGATCCATAAAACCGTGCAAATGCTTTCGTACCAGACTTGCCCTTATTGCGCCGGAAGGGGGAGGGTGAAGTCTGCGATGACCATGGGTATTTATGCCCTCAAGGAGTTAAAGAAGTTTTTACAGGGAAAAGGCAAATCCTTAAGAGAAGTTAATGTTACGCTTTCTCCCGTGGTGATTGAGGAAATATTAAAACATAAGGAAGACCTGAGGGTTATTGAATATAAATTTAAGACCAAGATAAGCTTTATTTCCAATCCTACCCTGCATATCGAAGACGTCCACATCGCCTAATAATATAGGGACCGTTTCCCTATCTTTTATAATCACTCAGTATAGGGAAACGGTCCCATTTTTTTTACTGCCTAATTTTACCTTGACCCTTCCGCTTTATTGATATATAATACACTTCTTAAAATTTAGCCAAATCTACTAAAAGGGAGAGCCGAAAATGTATGCTATAATTGAAGTTGGAGCAAAACAGTACAATGTGACTAAGGACGATGTGCTGGAAGTGGATAAGCAGTTAGCCAAAACCGGTAAGGATATTGTCCTGGAGAGGGTGCTTTTAGTCTCTAAAGATAAAAAAGTTGAGATAGGCCAGCCATACCTAAAAGGCGCCAAGGTGACGGCCGAAGTATTAGGCCAGGTAAGCGCAAAAAAAACCACTGCTTTTAAATACCGCCGCCGCAAAAACTCGCATTGGGAAAAAGGGCACCGTGCAAAACTTACCCGGCTTAGGATTAGATCCATTGAGATAGGCGAATAAACCGTGTCTGTCGGATTTGTTGATCAGGCTAAGATTTATGTGAAGGCAGGTGACGGCGGCAGGGGGAGTTCCAGTCTATACCGCGATCGGTCTATGCGGCTAGGCAGGCCCGACGGAGGTGACGGCGGTAATGGTTCGGATATCGTCATTCGCGCGGACAGGAACCTGCATACGCTTCTGGATTTAAAATATAACCAGCATTTTAGAGCCGCTCACGGCGCTCACGGCGAAGGTAATGATAAGAGGGGCCGTAACGGCGAAAGCGTAATTATTCGCGTGCCTTTGGGGACTACGATTACGGATGCTAAAAATAATTGCATCTTGCGTGATTTAAGGATTGACGGCGAAGAGGTAATTGTCGCTGCCGGCGGTAAAGGCGGCAAGGGGAATGATAAGCATAATCGCCAGGGTTCTTGCGGTGAGCCGGGAGAAGAAAAAGAATTGATCCTGGACCTTAAGCTGCTTGCCGAAGTTGGGGTAGTGGGATTTCCGAATGTGGGAAAGTCCACTTTTATTGCAAATATATCCAATGCCCAGCCTAAAATCGCAGCGTATCCGTTTACTACTAAAATTCCGACTCTGGGTTTGGTTAACCGCAAAGATAAAACTTTTACCGTGGCGGATATCCCCGGCCTGATCAAAGGTTCAAGCAGCGGCAAGGGGCTGGGAGACAGGTTCTTAAGGCATGTTGAACGCACCAAGATCCTGATCCATATGGTGGATATATCGGGTTTTGAAGGCCGGGAGCCGCTGGAAGATTATAAGACGATAAACAAAGAGTTAAAAGGTTACGCTACTTTGCTCAGTAGGAAAATTCAGATCATTGCGGCTAATAAAATGGATTTAGAGGGGGCAAAAGAGAACCTGAAAAAATTTAAAAAAACAGTAAAGAAAAAAATTTACCCTATCTCCGCTTTAAATAAAGACGGCCTGGAGGAATTACTGGATGCAGTCGCACAAAAATTATAAGAGGATCGTGGTCAAAATCGGCTCAAGCCTGTTTTACTCAGGCAAGGCTAAGCTTGAGGTAAGCATACTTAGCGGTATCGCCAGCCAGATCGCCGCGCTTATCGAGGAAGGGCGGGAGGTGATCATTGTTTCTTCCGGCGCGATTGCCCTGGGGATGTCTGTTTTAAAATTAGAGGAGCGCCCGAAAAAACTCAGCTTCCTGCAGGCAGCCGCGGCTGTAGGCCAGCACGAGTTAATGGATGCCTATAGAAAAATTTTTAAGGCATACGGGCTCAACTGCGCGCAGCTGCTTTTAACCTGGGAAGATTTTTCCAACCGTAAGCGTTATTTAAACGCTAAAAATACTTTACATACCTTATTGAAGTTAAAAAGTATCCCGATAATCAATGAGAACGATACCGTTTCAACCGACGAGATAAAATTCGGGGATAATGACCGGCTTTCCAGCCTGGCGGCGCTATTAGTCAACGCCGATCTCTTAGTTATGCTTTCGGATATTGACGGGCTTTTGGATAAAGACAAGAGATTGATTAAACTGGTGGATAAGATTTCCAGCGAAATAAAGGACCTGGCTTGCCCGTCGCAAAGAAAAACTTGCGTAGGCGGGATGATTACCAAGATTGCAGCAGCCGGTATTGCGGTGAATTCCGGAATTCCCTGCGTAATCGCTAATGGGCAGAAGAAAGATATCATTAAATCGCTGGCGGCTGATATTACTTCAAACGGCACCTTATTTTTAGCTAAAGGCGAAGCGTTGGATGCTAAAAGCCGCTGGATGGCCTTTGGCACTAAGCCCAAAGGTAAGATTCTGGTGGATGCCGGAGCAAAAAAAGCATTATTAGATAAAAAGAGCCTGCTTTCAGTAGGGATAGTTTCCTGTTCAGGCCATTTTTCTGGCGGCGATATCGTGAGCATCTGCGATAACCGCGAGGTGGAGTTTGCCCGCGGCAAAGCCGGCTTAGCCGTAAAAGAACTGGAAAAAGTGCAGGGAAAACGTTTTAACAGAGAAATAATCCACCGCGACCATATTGTTATACTTTACGAAGGATAGATGGATCTTAAGAAAGAACTAAGAGAGATTGCTAAAAACGCCAAAACCGCCTCTAGCTTTAGCGCAAACCTTGAGACGTCCGAGAAAAACAGGGTGCTGGAAGAGATGGCGGAAAAACTGCGCGAGAGTAAAGAGCGGATATTAAAAGCGAATCGGAAAGATATTGCTTTAGCCAGAGCCAGCCGCTTATCCGCAGCCTTTATTGACCGGCTGACGCTTAATGAAAAAAGAATAGAGGAGATGGTGAACGGCCTTTTGGGTGTAGCCAGGCTTACTGACCCTGTAGGCGTAGAGATCAAATCCTGGGAGGTCCCTTCGGGTTTGCAGATACACAAGGTACGCGTTCCCCTAGGCGTGATCGCGATTATCTACGAATCCCGTCCGAATGTTACCGCGGATTGTATTGGCCTGGCTTTTAAATCCGGCAACAGCGTAATCTTAAGAGGCGGGAGTGAATCCCTGAATTCCAATTTGGCTATTTTTGAGGCCTTAGCTGCGGTAATCAAAAAAAATAACCTTCCGCCAGGCACGATAAATATTATTGCCACCAAAGACAGGCAGGCCATCAATATCTTGCTTAAATTAAATGATTATATTGACCTGGTTATTCCCCGCGGCGGAGAAGCCTTGATTAAGAAAGTAACCGCCTTATCGCGTATCCCCGTGATCAAGCACTATAAAGGCATCTGTCATGTTTATGTTGACGATTATGCGGATTTAAACATGGCGGAGAAGATTTGTTTTAACGCCAAAGTGCAGCGCCCGGGAGTATGCAATGCGATGGAGAGTATGCTTGTCCACCGGGATGTGGCGGCCCGCTTTTTGCCCGGGATGCTCAAAAAATTTAAAGCAGCAGGCGTAGAGATCCGGGGCTGCCCTCTTACTCAGAAGATTGGTAAAGAGGGGATAAAGAAAGCCCGGGATGCGGACTACCGCACGGAATATTCGGATTTAATCCTGGCAGTCAAAGTCGTAGCTAGCCTGGATGAGGCCATTAGGCATATCAACGCCTACGGCTCGCATCACTCCGACAGCATTATTACCGACGATGACAATAGCGCCAGGGATTTTTTAAAAAAGGTTGATTCCGCCTGCGTCTATGTAAATGCCTCTACGCGTTTTACCGATGGGCATCAATTCGGCCTGGGAGCCGAGATAGGCATTTCCACGGATAAACTGCATGCCCGCGGCCCAATGGCCCTAGAGGAACTGACCAGTTATAAATATGCAATTTGGGGCAGCGGCCAGGTGAGAGAATGAAAATCGGTATCTTAGGCGGGACATTTAACCCCGTGCATATCGGCCACCTGATCCTGGCTGAAGAAGCACGCGAGAAGTTAGGTTTAGAAAAAATGATCTTTGTGCCGGCTAACCAACCCCCGCATAAAGATAATAGCGATATTGCCGCCGGGAGTATCCGGCTTAAAATGCTCAAGCTTGCCATCAAAGGCAATAAGCATTTTGGCGTATCGGACGCAGAAATAAAGCGGCAGGGCCGCTCTTACACCATAGATACGATCAGGGAATTTAAACAAAAGTATCCTTGCGATGAGGTCTATTTTATTATCGGTTCAGACCTGCTTAAATACCTGGATGAATGGAAGGACTTGAGCGAAATTAATAAAATGGTTAAGTTTATCGCGGCAACGCGGCCGGGGTACCCCTTGGAAAAAATTCCGGCCTACATTAAAACGCTGGGTATAAGAGCGGTAGATATTTCGGGGTTTGAAGTGCGCCGGTGTATCCAGGAAAATAAGTCCTTTCGTTATTTGGTCCCGGAGGCAGTTTTTAATTATATTAATAAAAAAGGGCTGTACAAATGAAGATAAAAGTTGCCCCTTCATTATTATCCGCGGATTTTAGCTGTTTGGCCGAAGAGATAAAAAAAGTTGAAAAGGCCGGCGCAGACCTGCTGCATATTGACGTTATGGACGGCCATTTTGTCCCGAATATCACTATCGGCCCGGCAGCGGTAAAATATATGCGTAAGTGCACAAAACTCCCGCTGGATGTGCATCTGATGATTAAGTGCCCGCAAAAGTATGTGGATGCATTCGTGCATGCCGGCAGCGATATGCTTACCGTGCATATAGAAACAATTTCAGGGCCTAAGCTCAAAGCCCTGAGCGCTAAACTTAAAGCCCGGGGTATAAAATTCGGCATATCGCTTAACCCAGCTACGCCAATAGCCAGGATTAAACCGGCATTAAAGTACGCTGACTTTGTCCTGGTTATGTCGGTCAAGCCGGGTTTTGGCGGACAGAGTTTTATCCCATCGGCAATCGGTAAGATTAAAGGATTGCGCGCCCTTTATCAAGGCGATATTGCCGTGGACGGAGGAATAAATAATTTGACTGCCCGCAGCGTTATCAATGCGGGAGCGAATATCTTAGCCGCGGGTTCCTACATCTTCGGCGCTAAAGACCCAAAGAAAGCCATAGAAAGGATTAGAAATGCAGCAAAATAGCGAAATTAAATTCGGGACAGACGGGTGGAGAGCGGTTATAGGAGACAGCTACAATTTTAAAAACCTGAAAATACTCTCCCAGGCAGTCGCGGATTACCTGGGCAGGAATAAAAAAGTTGTTGTCGGTTTTGACACGCGTTTTATGTCGGATAAGTTCGCCGCAGTGGTAGCCGAAGTTTTAAGCAATAATGCCATTAAAGTCGTGCTCTCGGATAGGCCTGTGCCGACGCCGGCTTTAAGCCTGGCTACCCGGGACCTAAAAATGGATTTAGGGATTATGATTACCGCTTCGCACAACCCGGCCGAGTATAACGGTTTTAAAATCAAGATGCCTTCCGGAGGCGCTGCGCCGGTAGAAGTAACCCGGGAAATCGAGAATCTTTTGCACAAAAACACGCCGGTAGAATCTAGCGCCCAGGGAGTGCTTTTTGAAAAGAAAGACCTGACCAGGGATTATGTTAAGTTCATCCGGAATTACATAGAGCTAAAAAAAATAAAAAATAAGAAGTTCAAGGTTTTGGTGGACGCGATGTACGGCTCGGGAGATAGCTTTATTGCCCGCATCCTGGAGGGGACGGGCATAAAATTGGAATTCATGCGTAATACTATAAACCCTTCTTTCGGCGGCAGCAGGCCGGAACCGGTTGAGGAAAACCTGGCGGAATTAAAGCAGCGGGTAAAGAAAGAGAAATTTGATTTAGGCATTGCCTTAGACGGAGACGCGGACAGGATTGCCGCGGTTGCTCCCGGAGGGGTCTTTATCCATCCCCAGAAAATATTAGGGCTTTTGGCCTTGCATTTAAACCAGGACAGGCGCTGGTCCGGCGGCCTGGTCAAGACTGTCTGCGGGACGGTGATGATGGACAATATCGCTGATTTTTTAAAGATCAAGCTCTACGAAACACCGGTAGGTTTTAAATATATCTCTAACCTGATGGAAACCGAAGATATCGTTGCCGGAGGAGAAGAGGCCGGCGGTATGGGTGTTAAGGGGTATATCCCCGAACGCGACGGGAGTATGGCCGGTTTGCTGCTCATTGAGATGATGGCCTACCGGAATAAAAATATCCTGAAGATATTGAACGAAACCGAGAAGCAGTTCGGGAAATATCATTATGTGCGCATGGATTTACATTTAAAGAGGCGCGTTGAGCCGAAAAAAGAAAATTTACCGGGAGAGTTACTCGGCAAGAAAGTCGTCCGGGTTAACGCATCCGACGGAATAAAATTGATCTGTGCAGACCAAAGCTGGTTGATGTTCCGCGGCTCGGGGACCGAACCGATTATGCGTATTTACGCTGAAAGCCGGCAGAGCCTGGCACAGGCCAATAAACTTCTTAACCTCGGTAAAAAGTTAATTTTGAAAGATGGCCTATAGATTCAGCAGATGGATATTACTGGTATTATCCAAATTATTATTTCGTATTGAATTCCAGGGAAGAGAATTTATCCCCGCAAAAGGAGGATTTATCTTAGTGAGTAACCATCTTAGTTATTTAGACCCTATTGCCGTGGGCACAGCTTGCCCGCGCAAGGTCAGTTTTATGGCTAAGAATACCCTGTTTGGCTATCCTTTTTTGTCCGGGTGGCTTAAGGCAGTCGGCGCTATACCCGTAAAACGCGGCGCTCCGGACTTTTCAGCCATCAAGACCGCGATGCATAATGCCGCTTCCGGCAAGGGGCTGGCTTTATTTCCCGAAGGCACGCGGCGCACGCAAGAAAATGCATTTATTAATCCTCAAGCCGGAGCCGGGTTCCTGGCGGATAAGTTGAATGTTCCGGTCATCCCGGCTTTTGTATCCGGAACAGAAGACGCCCTGGCCAGAGGGGCTAAATTTATACGCCTGGCAAAGATTAGGGTCAAGTTCGGTAAAGAAATTCACATAGAAAGGGGGAAGCCTTATCGCGAAATTTCCGAGGCGATAATGGCTAACATTAAAAATTTAGCGGAACAATAAAAATAGGCAGTACGAAAACCTAAAAAATAAAACGTAAAGGAGAATTTCAAAATGTCAGAAATAAAATCAGATACACATTCAGAGCTGGAACAGCTTTACAATGAAAGTATTAAGATCATCAAGGAAGGCCATGTGGTGACGGGAAAGATCGTCGCTATAAAAACAAAAGAGGTCCTGATAGATGTGGGCTTTAAGTCCGAAGGCCTGGTGCCGATAACCGAATTCAGCCAGCAGGACTTGGAGGTAGGCAAAGAACTGGAGTTTTATCTTGAGTCCATAGAGAATGATGCCGGCAATATCGTTTTATCGCGCGAAAAGGCTATCAGCATCCAGGGATGGGATAAGATCGTCAAGTTCTCCCATGAAGGGACATTGGTTGAGGGCCGGCCGGTAAAGAAAGTAAAAGGCGGATTTCTCGTTGATG
>Ga0265297_10006352_pt1 | contig 17257 bp, 17 predicted proteins | sample Munlanlwell13791_FD_192502 | JGI IMG/M metagenome (GOLD analysis project Ga0265297, IMG submission 192502) | Leachate microbial communities from a municipal landfill in Southern Ontario, Canada - Leachate well 137-91 | ecosystem: Engineered > Solid waste > Landfill > Unclassified | place...
TACCTGGGCCCCACCATCCACCTGATCTTTTGCAACAGATAGTGCTTCTTCATATTTTTCATCCTTGATCAGCCGAAGGAATTTTTTACTGCCCGACACATTGGTACGTTCTCCAATATTCATAAAATTGCTCTCGGGACGAAGGACAACGGCTTCCAATCCGCTAAATCGTGAAAGGACAGGGGTTTCCGGCAGTTTGCGAGGAGGGTATTTGTCTGTCAGTTTCCGAAAAGCTGCAATATGTTCAGGAGTAGTGCCACAGCATCCACCTATAATGTTCACCAGACCAAGGTCAAGGAAAAGTTCCAACTGCCTGCACATGGCTTCAGGGCTTTCGTCATATTCCCCGAACTGATTGGGTAGTCCTGCATTGGGATAGGCACTGATAAAAAGATCAGACTTTTCGGAAAGTTCCCGAATATGAGGCAGCATATCTTTTGCCCCCAAGGCACAGTTCAGACCGATGCTGAGTATGTCCATGTGCGACATGGAGATGAGGAAGGCTTCAATGGTTTGTCCTGAAAGTGTCCTGCCGCTGGCATCCACTATGGTGCCTGAGATCATCACGGGCAATCGAATATTCTTCTCTTCAAAGACCTGCTCCGTGGCAAAATAAGCTGCCTTGGCATTCAGCGTATCGAAGATGGTCTCTATAAGGATAAGGTCAGCACCACCGTCAATCAGTCCTCTGATCTGTTCGAGATAGGCATTTACAAAATCATCAAAATAAGCTTCCCTGAATGCGGGATTATTTACATTTGGCGACATGGAAGCTGTTTTGTTGGTGGGACCGATGGCTCCTGCCACAAAACGCGGATATTGTTCTGTGCTGTATGCATCTGCTGCCTTGCGGGCAATGGATGCAGCTTCAAAATTTATTTCATAAACCAAATCCTGCATGCCATAATCAAGCATTGACAGTCGGTTTGAATTGAAAGTGTTCGTTTCAATAAGATCACTTCCCGCTTCGAGATATTTCTTGTGAATATCGCTGATGATCTTTGGTCGTGTGATGCATAAAAGGTCGTTATTGCCTTTTACGTCCACCGGATGTTGCCGGAAGCGTTCTCCCCTGAAATCATTCTCCGTAAATTGGTATTGCTGTATCATGGTACCCATGGCACCGTCCAGCAGTAAGATTCTGTTGCGGAGGATTTCCCGGATGTTCATGATCAGTATTTGAGGCGTTTGATCACTTCAATAACAGAGTGCGCATCGTTCATAATATAGTAATGCAGGCATTTTACACCCTTGTCAATCAGTTCCTGACTTTGACGGACACACCATTCGATGCCGATCTCACCTGCTTTTTCCGGTGTTTTCATTACTTCGTCAACCAGTTCATCAGGTAAATCCACATGAAAATTTTTAGGTATGGAAGTCAGTTGCCGCAGATTGTTCAGTACCTTTATCCCGGGAATGATGGGAGACATAATCCCTGTATTACGGCATTGATCTGTAAAATTAAAAAATGCCTTGTTATTGTAAAACATCTGCGTGGTGATGTAATCAGCTCCCTTGTCAACCTTTTGTTTAAGGAAAGCAATGTCGGTTTTAAGATTGGGAGCCTCATAATGTTTTTCGGGATAACCGGCAATACCAATACAGAAATCGAGAGGGGAGGAATTGAGGATTTCGTCCAGGTAAATACCGTCTCGAAGCCTGGCGATCTGTTCTACCAGGTCGGAAGCATAATTGTTTATGGTTTTTCCGTTGTCAAATTGTTTGACATAGTTCATCTCATCTCCGCGAAGGGCAAAAACATTATGTATCCCAAGGTAATTCAGCTCAATCAGTGCATCTTCCGTTTCTTCCTTGGTAAATCCCCGACTAAGAACATGTGCTACCGTATCAATATTAAAACGGTTCTGAATAACTCCGCAAATACCGATTGTTCCCGGCCTTTTTCTTTTAATCTTTCTTTTAATAATTCCGTCAGGCATTTGTTCATAACTAGCTTCAGCCGAATGGCTGGTGACATCAATAAAAGGTGGTTTGAACTGTCTGAGTTGTTCGACAATGTCAATAATATACTGACCGCTGTTTCCTCTTGCAGGCGGTATGATCTCGAAGCTGAATAATACATCCTTCGCTTTGTCGAGATGCTCTGTTACTTTCATTTAATTGGGTGTTTTACCATTGTTTTTATGCCTGCAAAAATACGAAATATTTTTGGGATATTTAGAATAAATCTTAATTTGGGGATGCGGGAATTCTGCCGGAGGCGGAGAAAAAATGAGATAATAAAAAACGGAGCTATGTTTTGTAATTGTTTCATTGTCCCTTAAAAACCATAATTTCTCCTTTTCAAGTATTTGACTTGTGCCGGCTTCATCATTAATTTAATTATATCCATCACCACTGAATCAATGAGCCTTTTTTCGCGTGAATTATAAATCGAATTTCTGTAAAGATAATGTTCGGGCTTATCAATAAAGCCAGCTTATAGGTTTATGGAAAGGTACAAGTAAAGAAGACTTTCCGCCAGTTTGGATAAGATAGACTGTGCAAATTGTAAATCCGGTAATAACAAGAGTTGATTAAAAACTATTATAAATAAACCAGACTAAAACAAATCGGAATGCGAACCTGTATTCATAAACAATAATATCAATTCATTATCATTTTGTTGCCAGACTAATAACCAGTCAGATTGTAAATGACATTCTAAGCAGCCGGCATATTTGCCAATAAGTTTATGTGTTTTGTAAAAACCTGGCAGGCATCCTTCTGTTCGTAATATTTCTATGGCAGTTTCCAACTTTGAAATATCCAAGCCACGCTTCTGACATTTTTTGAAATCCTTTTTAAATCGGGCAGTAAAACCTATTTTATACATTATTTAGAGCATTGATTGATTAAATCCTTTGCATTTTCTGCAAAATAAACCCTGCCTTCAATAATGTCGGTTAAAGATTCATCAATGCCACTTGGCTGAATTATGACTATATCCTTTAATGATCGCAACAGCGACAATAATGCTTTTCCAGCTTTTGTTTTTTCCTTTATTGTAATTGTGTATGTTGCCATATTTCTAAATAATTATTTTGTTGCAAAAATAAGCGGTTTTTCAGGAAATACGTAACTATAATGTAAGCTTAAAATGTAATAGAGTGATTAGGTATCTGTTGAAGTCTGTAGCATGGGCATTTAATCTTGAGACTTCAGACAAAAAACCGAATAAATGATTTCTGTTACACGATATTTCTTAATTATGTTTATGTTTTCAAATACATTTATACCAGAAAAACCCCATATTTTTTAACCACCTTAGTAGTAAATTGTCCCCCACAACTGTTAACCTTATTACCTTATTTGCTTGTTCTGAGATTACCTAAAATCCGCATGATATTTTCAGAAGCCTTTAATCCCAAGTATTTTCATCATTATTTAATCACCATTAAAATTTGTGCAAATCTGTGTAATCTGTGGCTTTTAAGAGAGACCTGCGGATTTAATGGATTAGATAAAATAAGGTAATAAGGTCATTACGGGTGTGTAATATATTGTACTAAGGTTTACAATCAAAAATAAGGTTTTTTAGTTTCGAAAAAAAGCAGATAGCAGTAAATAAAAGTTTGTGATTTCTTATACCTGACTTTTCTTAACTCCCCACTTAGATTTCTCGAATGTTCGCTTCTTCTATTTTTCTTTATAGGGCATAAAGACAAAGTTTCCGCCTGATTCGGTGATGAGGAAGATGCAGATATTTTTGCGCGGGTCTTTGTAAACATCTTTGAAAGCAGGGGCTTTGTCGTCTTCAATAATGCCGTTTTCGATCAGTTCTTCAAGGGTGGTGGCATGTATGCTCCATTGACGATTGAAATCATCCTTGTCGAGTATGCACTCACCGAGATTGACCTCATGCTGGTGTGCAATAAAAACAGGGAAATCTGAAAAATTGCCGTCTAAAATTTCGGAAGCTACTTCCTTGATGTATTTGTTATAAAAAACAATGTCTTCCTTCAGGCTGTTCAGTATTTCCTTGGCATTCATTTCATTTCATTTTAAGCAATGCGACATTCTCTACATGCAGGGTATGGGGAAACATATCCACGGGCTGAGATTTGATCATTTCGTATTTGCTGCTCAGGAGTTGTAAATCCCTCGCCTGTGTGGAAGGATTGCAGCTTACATAAACGATCTTTTCGGCTTCCACCTCAAGCAGAACCTCAATTACATCCTGATGTAAACCCGGACGGGGAGGATCAAGAATGATGATATCTGCCTTTCCATGTTCATCAAAGAAAGATTTATCGAGCATCTTCTCCACAATACCGCAGTGAAATTCAGCATTGTCAATAGCGTTCAGGGCTTTGTTCTTTTCCGCTTCGGCAACGCTTTCTTCAACCGTTTCGATTCCTATGACCTTCTTTGCGGAATCTGCCAGAAAAAGTCCGATACTGCCTACACCGGAATAGAGATCGTAAACGATTTGTTTTTTATTAATTTCTGCAAAATCCTTTACCACTTCATACAGCCTTAATGCCTGTGTGGAGTTGGTCTGGAAAAAGGACTTGGGACCTAATTGTATTTTCAAATGTTCCAGTTTTTCAGTAATATATTCCTTGCCTGAAAACAGGGTGGGTGTCAGTTCATAAAGGGAGTCATTTACCTTGGGATTGATGGTGTAAAAGAGGCTGGTAATCAGAGGGAATTTTTCCTGTAGCTTGTTCAAAAGCGGACGAATAATATCCTGTTCATCACTGCGGAGCACCAGATTAACCATCCACTCATTTGTGGAAGTATTACGAATGAAAAGCGAACGCAAAAGCCCTGTATGTTCCCTGAGATCAGAGAAAGATATCTGATGCTCCAATGCATAGCTGCGTATGAAGTTCCTGATTTTGTTTGCCGGTTCAGTCTGCAGATGACATTGTTGTATATCAATAATCTGATCGAAGCGTCCTTTGACATGAAAGCCTAAGGCATTCTCCTTTGGGAATAGGGTATCTTTGTTAAATTCTTCCCCGGAAATCCACTTCTTATCGGAGAAGGAAAATTCCAGTTTATTTCGATAAAAGACTTGTTTGGGAGCAGCCAAAATAGGGAGTATATTCGCATTCTGTAACTTTCCGATCCGCTTGAAATTCTGAACTACAACTGACTGTTTGTATTCCAATTGGAATGTATAATCCAAATCCTGGATTTTACAACCACCACAATCTTTAAAATGTCTGCAAAAAGCTTTTACTCTTTTTTCAGAAAGTTGGTCAACGGATAAGAGCTTGCTTTCGAAATGATCCTTCTTCTTTTTTGTAAGTCTGATGGTAACCCTATCCCCTGGATAGGTGTGATCAATAAAAACGACCACATTATCAATCCGGGCTACGCCTAAACCCTTTGTGGATAAGTCGCTAATTAAAACATTGGAGTGAGTCTGATCTTTTGAAAGAGGCATTAATTTTCTTCGAACCTTTTTATTTCTTTTTCTGCAGGCTTTTTTTTGCGTTAATGCAATTGAGAAGGATATATTTGAATACTTTGGGTTCCTGGTATCCGGTTTCAGTAAATATCTGATCGGATCCGGGGATAATAAAGACGGTGGTAGGGTACACCATCTTGGGATCTTTGGAATACATCGAGTTTTTTGTCAGGTAACTGATCATCTCAATACCTGTAAGCGTTTTGTTATCAACATTATAAGATACAGCCGGATCCTTTGGATTTATTTTAACCGGTACAAAATCCTGTTCAATCATAGCTTTAATCTTGGGATCAGAATATGTGTCTTTTTCCATCTTAACACAAAACTGGCAATTGAAAGTTACCAGGTCAATCAGAAGAATTTTATTTTCGTTGGTTGCTTTGGCTAATCCTTCTTCCCATTTTAACCATTTTACACTTTCCTGGCTTTCCTGAGCAACAACCCCAAATACAGTCAGTGCAAAAATAACAAGCAGCAGAATGTAAGTTTTAAGTTTCATTATATGTTCACTTTTTCTGCAAATTTAAAATTGTTTTTTTGAAATACGGAATTTAAAACCTTAAAAATTTTTAAGTTTTTTAAGCTATTTCCAAAGCAAATTAAATTACATAGAACAATAGAATTATTTTTACTAACTTCTTTAATTACATAAAAATAAAAATTAATGTAAAAAAAGAATTAATTTCCATTCTGCATGCTGATGTACTTGTTCAGAATGGTTGTAAAATTAACTGCGTCTTTATAACCGGGCTCAAGATAAACGGTTGCACCCTTGTCATTTTTAAACAAAAATATGGTAGTAGGAAATCCAGATGACTGACCTTGAACAAGATTGTAATGCAATTGTCTTCCATTCCATTTCTGGTCATCAACCTGATATACTATGTCTGTCTTTTCCGGATTAAATTTGACGGCAATAAAGTGTTTATTGATAAGGTTAGCGACTTCAGGTTTGGCATAGGTATCCTTATCCATTTTTTTGCACCAGCCACACCAGTCGGTATATACATCTATCAGCAAAATTTTATTCGATTTTTTAAATTGAGGATAAGCTTCATTCCATGTCAGCCATTTGACTTCCTGATACTTGTTGATTTCCTGGGCTTGCAGTACAATTCCCAAACTTATAAAAAGGATTAATCCAAAGATTTTTTTAAACATAGTGAATTAAATTTGAGTCTTTTTTTACAAATATTATTCCAAGTAATTATAAAGCCAAGATGGCTTAAAATAGGGCATACACTTAAGTGAGAAAATATTTTTGCAGATAATTGAAAATGGGGAAACTCCCTCCAAGGTTATTGTCAATAAAGCTTCTTGCCATTTTTCCTGCCATTTTTCTTTTTGATTCATCCAATAATAAATTCAGTGTTGAATTAAATTCTTGTCTTGTTCTGATCTTAAATGCAGCCTGTAATTTCAGCATCTGGCAGGCTTCAGGAAATTTATGGAAGTTTTTGGGGCCAAAAATCACCGGAAGGCCATAAGCTGCCGGTTCGAGTGTATTGTGTATGCCATTATTAAATCCACCTCCGATAAAGGCAATATCGCCAAATTTATAGATACGTGAAAGAAGCCCAATCGTATCTATTATCAATATCTTGGATGATTTTAGCAAACGGGAATCACTTATTAGGGACCATCTTACCGATATGCCGGGAAACAGTTTTTCAATTTCGTGAATGCGATTTTCAGAAACATGATGCGGGGCAATAATTACTTTGCCCTCAAAATGGTTGGTTTTTAAGAATGAAGCGATGTATTTTTCCTCAGTTATATAACTGGATCCTGCAATTAAACATAATTGGCCGTCTGTAAAAGTTTTAATCGAATCAAAACTGTTATCCAATGGTTCACCACTGATTTGATTCACCCTGTCAATGCGGCTGTCAGGGGCTAGGGTTGTATTTGAAAAACCAATCTGTTTTAATAAAGTAACTGATTCCTCGTTTTGAACAAAAAAATGGTGGACGCATTGAAGAGTTGCCTTAAACATGGGAGCCCATGGTTTAAAAAGAATTTGATTATTTCGAAATACCGAAGAGATCATAATAAGAGGGATGTTCTTACATTTCAGCTCTTTAAAATAATAATACCAAATTTCATATTTGATAAAAACGGCCAAATCAGGATGAAATACAGCAACAAATTTTGAAGCATGTGAGGGATTGTCGGCAGGAAGGTAACAAACTCTGTCTGCAAACTGATAATTCTTTCTTTGTTCGTAACCGGAGGGTGAAAAAAAACTCAGGAGTATTTTAACTTCCGGATGATTATTTTTAATTAATTCAATAATTGGACGGCCTTGTTCAAATTCTCCTAAAGAAGCAGCATGAAACCAGATGACATAATTATCCTTGGAAAAGTCAGCTTTTAATTGGTGAAAAAAATTACGTCTTCCCTCTGAAAATTTGTGTGCTTTACTATGAAAGATCCCGATCAATGAAATTGTTGAAAAATAGAAATTGATGAATAAACGATAAATGAATAAGTTGAGTTTGAGCAATAGCACGATCAGAATATTTAGTAATATTTTGGAGGAGCTTTTTTGTAAAGCGGGATGTTCATCCCAAATCGAATCAGATAGAGTATATCAATCCGCTTTTTATCATCTCTTTGATGTTCGTCAAAATTGAAATCCCTGCGGTTTTTTGTAAATGCCTCAAAGACAGAAAATCCAAGGTTAAAATTGCCCAGGTTTCTGTCACTGAAGAAATAATATCCAATATGTTGGGAAATACTGGTGCCATTGCTAAGCCTATCGTATCCTTTCAGATAATCCCCTTCTATTTGTGTCAGTGGTCCATAATCGTAATCGAAGCCAATTTTATGCTGCAGGAAGCCTCCTCCGGCTCCAAAATAAAGTCCGGAATTTGGGTTAGGCCAAAGTGGAATAAGGTACTTGATATTTGCATCAATCAGAAATCCCTTAAGGGTGAATTCTATTGGATTAAGCATACCCTGGCTGCTAATAAGGTAGCCATCACTGGTTGCTATGTTGCTTAATATTTTATTTTCCTTGACATTGCTGCTGTACAAATAGCCCGTATTGATTTCGAAAATGAATTGGCTCCGGAGTTTATAGGAATAGGATATGTATAAAATATTACCATTTCCAAAACGTTCTGAAAAATCATTACCAGGAATAACAAAGCCATAACCAACACCGGCAATGTGCATTCCGATTGAAGAATCGGACAGGCTGACCTGACTCATCAGGTGGAATGAGGTAAACAAAGAAAATGCAATAAATAAAGTTAAAATCCTTTTCATCTCCAATTAAGGTCAAACCATGTACATCGCAAAAATAGATATATTTGCAGACTTATTTTTCTAACAATAAAATTCGAAAAGAATGAAAATAGCAGTGATAGGAACCGGTTATGTTGGATTGGTAACAGGGACATGTTTTGCTGAGTCAGGCAACCAGGTGGTATGCGTTGATATTGATGCAGAAAAGGTAAAAATGATGAAATCAGGGAAGGTTCCTATCTATGAACCTGGACTTGAGGTGTTGTTTGAAAGAAATATCGCACAGGAAAGGCTGAGTTTTACAACAGATATGAAGGAAGGTATTCAGGAAGCAGCAGTGATTTTTTTGGCACTACCCACTCCTCCGGGTGCTGACGGTTCGGCTGACCTGCAATATGTTCTGGACGTTTCTCATCAACTTGGTCCTATGTTAAAGGAATATACGGTTATTGTCAATAAAAGTACAGTACCTGTGGGTACAGCGGATAAAGTGAGTGAAACTGTTGGGAAAAACTGCAAGGTGGATTTTGATGTAGTTTCAAATCCTGAGTTTTTAAAGGAAGGATATGCTGTGGAGGATTTTATGAAACCCGACCGGATCGTTATCGGTACTCGCTCTCAAAAGGCACGGGATATCATGAAAAAACTCTACAAACCTTTTGTCCGACAAGGAAATCCAATTATCTTTATGGATGAAAGAAGTTCGGAAATGACGAAGTATGCAGCAAATTCATTTCTTGCCACAAAAATCACTTTCATGAATGAAATAGCTAACCTTTGTGATAAGGTTGGTGCCAACGTGGATTCGGTCAGAAGGGGCATTGGAACAGATGCTCGTATTGGAAAACATTTTCTGTACTCAGGAATTGGATATGGAGGCAGTTGTTTCCCAAAGGATGTTCAGGCAATTGTCAAAACGGCTCATGAAAACGGGATGAAACTTGAGATATTGGAATCAGTTATTGAGATTAATGAAAGACAAAAAACCATCATGATTCCGATGATGAAAAAATATTTTGGAGGAAGCCTAAAAGGGAAAAAGGTAGCTATATGGGGACTTGCTTTTAAAGCCAATACGGATGATATTAGGGAAGCACCAGCACTTTATATCATTAATGCATTATTGAAAGAAGGCGCAGAAGTAGTTGTTCACGACCCTGAAGCCCTTAATAATGTAAGAAAGGTAGTTGGTGATAAGATCACATATTCAGAGTTGCAATATGATACACTGGATGGTGCGGATTGCCTGATGATAGTCACCGACTGGCAATCTTTCAGAAATCCTAATTTTGGTAGAATAGCATTAAAACTCAAAAATAAAGTGATATTTGACGGACGTAATTTGTTTGAACATGAAGAAATGTCTGAGATAGGCTTTACTTATTTTTCAATTGGAAGAAATAGTGCTTTTGAACATTATAAAAAACAAGCATGACCAAAAGAATATTAATAACCGGAGCAGCAGGATTCATCGGTTCTAACCTTTGTGACCGTTTTGTGAAGGAAGGGTATGAAGTAATTGGGATGGATAATTTACTGACCGGCAGTTTGTCAAATATTGAACACCTTTTCCCATTAAGGGAATTTAGTTTCTATTTTCATGACGTCAGTAAGTTTGTCTATGTTCCGGGCAAGCTGGATTATATCCTTCATTTTGCCTCTCCGGCCAGCCCGATTGATTATCTTAAAATGCCTATCCAAACATTGAAAGTTGGTTCATTGGGGACGCATAATTTACTGGGTTTGGCTTTGGCAAAAAATGCGCGTATTCTTGTAGCTTCAACATCGGAAGTGTATGGGGATCCTCTTGTACATCCCCAGAGAGAAGAATACTGGGGCAATGTAAACCCTGTTGGCCCCCGTGGAGTTTATGATGAAGCAAAGCGTTTTCAGGAAGCTATTACAATGGCATATCACAATTTTCATAATCTGGAGACTCGCATTGTGCGGATTTTCAACACCTACGGTGCAAGAATGAGGTTGAATGACGGAAGGGCATTGCCAGCTTTTATAGGTCAGACTCTTAGAGGAGAGAACCTGACGGTTTTCGGAGATGGCAGCCAAACTCGCTCCTTTTGTTATATAGACGATCAGGTGGAGGGTATTTACCGGCTTTTGTTAAGCGATTACCATGATCCTGTAAATATTGGAAACCCGGATGAAATATCCTTGCTTGATTTTGCAAAAGAAATTATCGAACTGACCGCATCAAAGTCAAGAATTGTCTATGAAGAGTTACCTGTTGACGATCCGAAACAGCGACAGCCGGATATTTCCCTTGCTCAAAAATTACTTGGTTGGAAGCCAATAGTGGGTAGGCGTGAGGGGCTTATCAAAACTATTGAATATTTTAAATCTTTACCTGAATTCAAATGAAATGAAGAAAATTCTTATCACCGGTGGTGCAGGTTTTATTGGTTCACATCTCGTCCGCCTTTTTGTAAAAAAATATCCGCATTATAAAATCGTAAACCTTGATAAATTGACATATGCCGGAAATCTTGAGAATTTAAGAGATATTGAGAGTAAAGATAATTATTCTTTTATAAAAGGGGATATTACACAAAGTGATTTCATTCATCATCTCTTTGAACAGGAGAATTTTGATGGAGTGATTCATTTGGCTGCAGAGTCACATGTTGATCGTTCCATCATGGATCCGAATGAATTTATTGAAACCAACATTATTGGTACATTCAATTTGTTGCATGCAGCAAAAACATTATGGAAAGTAACAGAGGGCAAATTGTTCTATCACGTTTCAACCGATGAAGTTTACGGTAGTCTTGGTGAAACAGGATTTTTTGTGGAATCAACACCTTACGATCCCCGTTCTCCTTATTCCGCTTCCAAAGCAAGTTCAGATCATATTGTTCGTGCATACCACCATACTTATAAATTGCCGGTTAAAATATCCAATTGTTCCAACAACTACGGCCCTTTCCAATTTCCTGAAAAGTTATTGCCACTAATGATACATAATATTAAAAATAACAAACCTCTGCCTGTTTATGGTAAGGGATTGAATGTACGCGACTGGCTTTGGGTGGAAGATCATGCTGCTGCTATTGATCTTATTTTTCATAGGGGGAAAGTAGGAGAGACTTATAATATTGGAGGGAAAAATGAATGGAAAAATATTGATATTGTGCACCTTTTGTGTAATATCATGGATAAAAAGTTGGGTAGGGTAAAAGGAGAATCTGCAAAACTGATTACATTTGTAAAAGACCGCGCAGGGCACGACCTTCGTTATGCAATTGACCCGACCAAACTTGAAAATGAACTGGGATGGAAACCCTCATTAACTTTTGAGGAAGGTCTTGGAAAAACAGTAGATTGGTATCTGGCGAATGAGGAATGGCTGGAACGTGTAACTTCAGGAGCATATAAAAATTACTATGATGATCAATATTTTAAAAGGTAAGACTTAACCACCGAGACACAGAGATTACAGAGGTATGAATGAAAAAGAAATAAATAGAATCACAGGTATTATTGTAAATGCAGCGTATGAAGTTCATAAAGAGATTGGTCCAGGTTTACTTGAATCAGTATATCAGACTTGTTTGATTAAAGAGTTAATCATTAGAGGACTATTTGTTCAGCAGAATGTTTCAATACCTGTTATTTATAAAGGTGAAGAGCTTAATAAGGATTTTATTATTGATATTTTAGTTGAAAATGAAGTTATTGTTGAATTAAAGGCTGTTGAAACAATACTGCCAGTGCATGAAGCTCAATTGATAAGCTATTTAAAGTTAGCTGATAAACGAATTGGTCTGTTAATCAATTTCAACGTTGCATTAATTAAAGAAGGTATAAAACGTAAAATCAATGGTCATATTGAAACTGTGTAACTCTGTGTTCCTAGTGTCTCTGTGGTTAAATAAATAAATTATGAAAGGAATAATTCTAGCAGGAGGTGCCGGAACGAGGTTGCACCCATTAACATTGGCAGTTAGCAAACAAATGATGCCGGTGTATGACAAACCCATGATTTACTATCCTTTGTCAATCTTGATGTTATCTAAGATACGTGAAGTCATGATTATATCCACTCCTGAGGATCTTCCCAATTTCAGGAAATTACTGGGTGACGGTTCACAGTTGGGAATGACCTTCGCATATAAAGAACAATTAATACCCAATGGATTGGCGCAGGCTTTTGTCCTCGGGGGTGACTTTATAGATAAAGATAAAGTTTGTTTGGTTCTTGGTGATAACATCTTCTATGGTAGCGAATTACCTAAAATCCTTCAAAAATGTACTGATCCTGATGGGGGAATCGTTTTTGCCTATCCGGTTTCAGACCCGGAAAGGTATGGTGTGGTTGAATTTGATAAGGAAATGAAAGCATTAAGTATTGAAGAAAAACCAAAACTACCGAAATCAAATTATGCCGTGCCGGGATTGTATTTTTATGACAACGAAGTCGTTGAGATTGCAAAAAAACTTAAACCCTCTGCAAGGGGAGAATTCGAAATTACTGATATTAACAAACATTACCTGGAAAGAGGCAAACTTCATGTTCAACACCTGAGCAGAGGAACAGCCTGGCTTGACACCGGGACTTTTGATTCCCTGATACAAGCGAGTCAATTTGTGCAGGTGTTGGAACAACGACAAGGCATGAAAATATCCTGCATAGAAGAAATAGCTTGGAAAATGGGATTTATTGATGCAGAACAATTAAAGAAACTTGCTGAACCTTTGGTGAAAAGTGGTTATGGTCAGTACTTGCTGAACAGGTTGAAGGCAAGGTTCTAAAGAAATTCCTATGCTGCATATCCAAATTTGGTTTTTTCATTTAATATCCCAATTCATGTGTACTTCATTGCCAAACAAATCATAATAGGATAATCCCAAATTGCTTATTGATGAAAGTTTGACCATTTCTTTAGGAATAATGGTATAAAAGTCGTAATCAGGATGGTGCGGAAGTGATTCGTAAGGCCAGTCCCAAAGATCTCCCAGTTCATATTTAATGCCTGAAAGAATCAGTTTCTCCGGTTCGACAGGAGTTCCGTCAGGAAGCTGGTATGTTAACGTGATTTTAACAATCTCATCATTTCCATTGGTAATTATAGTAGGAACAGGAATAACCGTGTAGGTTTTCATGTTGATTCTTGAATAAAAGAAAGTGAACTCCTTATTATCTATTTCAATTTTATATTCTCCGGGTCCAAAGGGTAAAGTTCCATTTTGCCGGCTGAAGTTTATTTTCCAATCTCTTGGATTAAAATAGGCATTCCATGCGCCACCAATATCGGAGTAAGGGTTATCGGCAGGTCCGCTCAGTACTGCGTTTTCTGCGACACTATTATCGGTGGACGATAAAAGGCTGTTGGGTCCTCTGATATAGAGAGAATAGGAATACCCAAACTCATCGGGGGGAAGCAGCATGGGCGTGGTGTTATTTAAACCGCATGTGCCAAATTTAACATCCTGAACAGTCGTAATGTCAATAAATGCATCCTGAAGCATATCAGGAATGGAATCGTTGTTCATGTCAATATTCTTCGATAAGGCTTCATAATAAGAACCTATTTCTTTTAAAAACTGCAATTCATCTTCTGTAAGATTAATCTGATTTCCGATAGGATTGTTAGCCGGAATAACATGTGTTCCATCTAATTTTAATACGGACAGGTCAATTTCAGTAATGTTGTCGTTCATTCCTGCCAATGGAAGAAAATTTAATCCGTTTACAAAAAGATTTCCTATGAACTTGTTGTCCTGAGTGAGAAAAACAACAGCGGTGGCAGTGCCAAGGGGTGCTTTGCCCGAAAATTTACCTTGATTGTTTATATCAACCAGGTCGTATTCATTTCCGCAGAAAATCAAAATCCTTTTGGTATCGCCTAAAGTGAAAGCATTATTGCCAGCAGTATCCGATTCTGTCACTTTCTTTTTTAGTTCGAGGATTTGTCCTTTAATGGTAATTTTTTTAACAAAATAAAACTCTTCACTGCAAGATGAAAAGAAAAAAGCAAATATTGAGAGACTAAAAAGAAGGGAAAAGAAGTTCAATAATGATTTAGTCATGGATTTGCTTTAAAATGATGATTACTGTTTCCTAACAAAAGTAACTAATTGAATTTTCCTGCCTGCAATTAATAATATTTTTGATGGGCTGTGAAAATTAGTTAAAAGATTCTGGAATGAATTGGCGGGTTCTGTATAGCCGATCAGATCAGGCTTCTTAAAATCTTTGTCAAATCAATTTCTTTTTCCAATTCGCTAATGAGTTCGGGCACCGAAACTCTTCTTTGCTCCATGCTGTCGCGATAGCGTAATGTTACGGTATTATCATCAAGGCTTTTCCCGTCAATAGTGATGGCGTAAGGTGTGCCAATAGCATCCTGCCTGCGGTACCTGCGTCCGATAGAGTCTTTTTCATCATATTGACATTGAAAATGAAATTTTAGGTTATTGTATATTTCAATAGCTTTTTCATCCATGCCGTCTTTTTTTACAAGTGGTAAAATAGCTACCTTAACAGGAGCAAGTACTACCGGGAGTTTAAGCACAACCCGATCAGAGCCATCTTCAAGTTTTTCTTCCGTGTACGCATTTGAAACAACGGATAAAAACATTCTGTCGAGACCAATCGAAGTTTCCACCACATAAGGAATATAACTTTCATTAAGTTCGTTGTCGAAATACTGCATTTTTTTACCGGAGAAATCCTGATGTTGTTTCAGGTCGAAATTGGTGCGGGAATGAATGCCTTCCAATTCTTTAAAACCAAACGGGAATTCAAACTCAATATCCACAGCAGCATTGGCATAATGTGCCAGTTTTTCATGCACATGAAGTCTGTATTTTGTTTTCGGTATTCCCAATGCCTGATGCCACTTAAGACGTGCTTCTTTCCAGTATTCAAACCATTTCATTTCTTCTCCGGGGCGAACGAAGAACTGCATTTCCATTTGTTCAAATTCCCTCATACGAATGATGAATTGCCTGGCCACAATCTCATTTCTGAATGCCTTGCCAATTTGTGCAATACCAAAGGGGATTTTCATCCTGCCTGTTTTGTAAACATTCAGAAAATTGACAAAAATACCCTGGGCAGTTTCGGGACGAAGGTAAATTTCACTGGCACCATCTGATGTACTGCCTATTTGAGTGGAAAACATCAGGTTGAATTGCCTGACATCAGTCCAGTTGCGGGTTCCTGATATGGGGCAAACTATTTCATAGTCAATAATAATCTGTTTCATTTCGACCATATCATTGACTCCCATCGCATTTTTATAACGAAGACTCAGTTCATCCAGTTTGCTTTTATATTCCAGAACTCTTGGATTTGTGCTTTTGTAAAGCTCTGCATCAAAACTTTCTCCGAATCGTTTGGCAGCTTTTTCAACTTCTTTATCTATTTTATCTTGTATTTTTTGGATGTGCTCTTCAATCAGATCATCGGCACGGTAACGTTTTTTTGAGTCTTTGTTATCAATCATTGGATCATTAAAACCATCCACATGACCACTCGCTTTCCATATCTTGGGATGCATAAAGATGGCAGAGTCAATACCAACAATATTTTCGTGCAGTTGCACCATGGCTTTCCACCAGTAATCCTTGATGTTGTTTTTCAGTTCAGAACCGTACTGTCCGTAATCGTAAACAGCACCCAGGCCATCATATATTTCACTTGAAGGAAATACAAAGCCGTATTCTTTGCAGTGGGAGATGATTTTTTGTAATGTATTGTCCATTAGATTGAAGATTGAAAATTGAAAAGAAACATAATTGTCAATGTTTGCTTTGTATTTAAAAATTTGATTCAGGTACAAAAATATTTCATATTAATTTTCTGAGGTCTTTAAATACATAATAAAACGAAATACTCTTTGAGATACTCATGCATTTTTTCGTCAGATGCTTATGATCCTCATTTTTCATATAATTCCCGTTGGTTTAAAATTATATTCTATACAGTAAAAAACCTTAAATCCTAAATCCTAAATCGTAAATCCTAAATCGTAAATCCTAAATCGTAAATCCTAAATCATACATTAAAAAGAAAATGCAACTGGTCCCCATCCTGAACAATATAATCCTTGCCAACAACGTGAAACTTTGCGTTATCTTTACAGGCCTGTTCTGAGCCATATTTAATATAATCGTCATATTTAATCATTTCTGCACGAATGAAACCGCGTTCAAAATCAGAATGAATCACTCCGGCTGCTTGCGGTGCAGTGCTGTTTTTTGGTGTTGTCCAGGCTCTGACTTCTTTTTTCCCAACAGTAAAAAATGTAATCAAATCGAGCAGCTTGAATGCAGAATGTATCAACTTGTTTACTCCGGGTTCGGTTATTCCGTATATTTCCATGTATTCTTTTCGCTCATTTTCTTCTTCAATTTCACGAATATCAGATTCAATATTGCAATTAAGGATTAGTAAATCAGCATCTTCAAGCTTAATGGCTTCCTGCAGTTTGTCCGTGTATTTGTTTCCGTTGATTCCGTTTTCATCTACGTTGGCAATGTATAATACCTTTTTCCCTGTTAAGAAACTGTAGCTTTTTAGAGTTTTGGATTCCTCTTCATTAAACTCAATAT
>Ga0265297_10006353_pt1 | contig 17256 bp, 16 predicted proteins | sample Munlanlwell13791_FD_192502 | JGI IMG/M metagenome (GOLD analysis project Ga0265297, IMG submission 192502) | Leachate microbial communities from a municipal landfill in Southern Ontario, Canada - Leachate well 137-91 | ecosystem: Engineered > Solid waste > Landfill > Unclassified | place...
AACCGGCCAATTCGCCCATTTCCATCAATAAAAGGATGGATAGCTTCAAATTGATAGTGGACAAGCCCAACTCTTATCAGAGGCGGAAGATTATCCTTTTGATTAAGATATTTCTCAAGGCTGGCCAGAGCCTCGTTCATTTCATCCACTGAGGGCGGAACGTAAAGTGCTTCCTCCAGATTGCAACCTTCTGGCCCAATCCAGTTCTGCACCTGCCTGAACTCACCCGGCCTGGACTCGCCCCCTCTGACTCCTTCAAGTAGTATTTTATGAAGCTCCCTCAATAAGCGAAGGCTTAAGGGTAGTTCCTTCAACCGTTTAAGACCACAGTCTAAGGCGAGGACATAATTATGGACTTCTTTCACATCAGAAATATCTTTATCGTCTTTAAACAAGCTCAATTGTCCTGTTTCGTATTTGTAAACATCAGAAATAGTAGCTTGAGTCCCTTCTATCCGGGAAGAAAGAACAGCCTCACTGTGCATAAACGGTCTGATGAGCAGATGAGGATTGGGCAGGTCTCGGCTTAGACCGGCTAATTTCCCAACTGCTCTATCGGCTTCAGACAGGCTGTTGACGAGACTTTCATTCCAGTTCAGCACCGGCGGCAGAGGAGAAGGGATAAAAGCGTAATATCCCTGTATGGTCTTTGACAGACGGCCGGCAGGGCTATTTTGGAAAGATTGATAGTTCAAAAAACTGGTCCTCCTATTTACATAAATATTAATATGTGTTTTTATATTAACATTTCGGCAGCTAAATGTAAATAAGGATTTTTGCTCAAATTTGCCTCTTCTGTCCTCCAGCCGCCTGCCGCTAATTTGGTATAGATTTTCTCGGGAGGCAACGACGATAATTCGGGACACCCTAGATTTTCACTATTTTCGCACTGCTAATTCGGGATGCCCTACAAATTCATAACGCCTTAATAAAAAATATGGACACGATCTATATCTTCCGTATTTCCCCTCGGCAACAGAGATGTCCAGAGTATAGGCAAGGAAAATATAGGGAAGCAGAAAGCCTCCTTAGAAAAATGGGGAATATATAGGGTGTCCCGATTTTTCTCGGTGGTTTATATATTTCTTACAAAGCTTTCATATTATGAAAGGAACATAAGAATCATATCAATTCAATGCGGCCCAATCGGACTGGGGTAAAGTACCACATGGTAATATGATAGTAACATGGAATATAGGGAGGCAGGAAATCATGCACAGAAAATCAGGTAAAAATAGGAAATATAGACTGTGTCCCCAGTTTCCTGTCCCCATTTCCCCCCAGTTTTTCCCATTTTATTTGACAAACCATTTAGTGTGGTATATTATTACCACAGAAGGGAGAGAAAACGAAATGATTACATTTGGTGAATTTATCAGAGAGCTCAGGTTAAAGGCGGGGCTGACACTTCGGCATTTCTGTCAGCTAACCGGTTTTGACCCGAGCAACTGGAGCAAAATTGAGCGGGGGCTAATGTCACCCCCAAAAAGCAAGACAGTGCTGATAGAAATTGCCCGTGCCCTCAACCTGACTGAAGAATCTGAAGACTACAAGACCTTATTTGATCTGGCCGCCATCGGTCAGATCCCAGCAGACTTAGTCTCCAGCTCCCGCGTTATGGAAGAATTGCCAGTCTTCTTTAGGACGATCAGAGGCGAGAAGCCGACTCGCCAGGAACTTGAAGATTTAATTCAGGCTCTGACTGAATAAACGATGGTTAAGGTGAGAAAAACGCTCAGGCTAAACGTCATTCTTATATCTAATCTTTTTAGTCTGGTGTAAACCATGGGCAGAAGCTAAAGTTTGTCTAGCATTTTTGACAATTTGATCGTCAGCGGTGCCGAAACGTAATTAGTTGTGTTGAGCCAGACACATTAGCTTGCAATTCTTATTAAGATTTAGTATAAAAAATTGGAGGCATAAGATGGAAAATCATTCAAAAGGGACGGAGGAGATCTTTGCCGAAAATCCGGATGTTGCCCTTATCATTGATATTTTTAAAGAGATCGAACGCGTCTATCTGGAATCATTAGAAGCAATGGGCATAGAGAACAGGCAAATGCCCTCTGTTAAAAATTCATCAGAAACAACGATATCCTTCAAGCTATCGATATCGTCATCCGGCGATTAGACAACTCTGGGGGCTAGAGAATGGCTGCCGAAGCTCTGATTGAGGGTAAGGAGAATGCGGATATCGCTTCTGATCTTTCCAAGCTTGAACAGTTACCCATAACCTATCAGGATCTTTCTAATTTTTTTGCCAAGCTGGGAGAAGCTAATCCCTTCTATCTCCGCAAAGAGACATTCCTTCGTATTGAACGCCTGACAAAAAGGCCACTCCTTTGCTATATAACAAAAACACACAACCTGCCCCAAGGGGTACCTGCCTATATTAACGACAGTGATCTAATCGGATTTGGAGACCTCGTCCAATCGATAGATGGAGATTCAGTGGACGTTTTCATCGTTAGTAACGGTGGCTCGGTAGAAGCAAGTGAACGAATCGTTCGCTTATTGCGAGAGCGTTTCAAATCAGTTCGCTTCATGATACCCGCCAATGCCTATAGCGCTGCCACTCTTATCTGTTTTTCAGGTGACGAAATTATTATGGATTTATTAGGGACTTTAGGTCCAATTGATCCTCAGATAAATGGTGTGCCGGCCCGCGCAATATTACGTGCTTTCGAAACAATAGAGGAACGCTTAAAAATCGAGGGGCCAAGGGCTCTTGCAGCTTATATGCCACTCCTTTCAAAATATGACCTTCATATATTGGAAATATGTAAAAGCGCCCAAGAACTTTCAAAGGAATTGGCACGAACCTGGCTTAGCTCTTATATGTTAAGATGTGCTGAAAACGATCCCGCCGTTGTCAGAATTGTAGATTTCTTTTCAGATTATGATGTCCATAAGAGTCATGGCCGCAGTATCGACCGAAAGAAAGGCCGCGAAGTGGGTCTTAAAATAACTAATGCTGAAGACATAAAAGGCCTTTCTGATTTGGTGCGGAGTCTTTATAATCAATATGAGCTATTATTTGACAAAACGCCGTTCTATATGGTTTTCGAAAATGCTCATGGTATTAACTGGGGTCGTCTCCTGCCAACTGTCTCAGTCCAGGTGCCCATCCCCGTCTCGCCAGGAAAACCACAGCCCACTCCGCAACCGGACTCGCCAGAGCAGTCGGCATGAGATTAAGATCAACATGCTTAATTACTCTATTAGCATCATCAGAAGTAGCTTTTTAACTCTTATAGGTAAGCCAAAGTCTTTTTATGGCTCAGCTTTCGTTGATATTTGCTTATGGCGATGCAGTGGGGCGCAGAATCCGAATAGAGGTCGGCCGCCTATTCCAACTATCGTCTAAAAAATGGCCGCCTTCCCATTGGAACTCCCGGTTGAATTCAATTGGAGTTAGGGGCCGGCTTCCCGTCGGAATGCCCGGCGGATTTGATTGGAATACATATGCGAAACTTTTTGTCTGCCATTCTGGCAAAAAGCGGCCAATAAGATAAAAAATAGTGAATATCTAGGGTGTCCCCATTTGCCTGAATTATTTTTATAATATAGGTGATGAAGAAAGCTAAGCTATTTACCATCGGCTACGAAGGACGGGATATAGACAATCTCGTCTCCAGTCTTAAAAAGTTTAATATAACCAGATTAATAGATATAAGAGAAATTCCAATTTCCAGAAAAAAGGGATTTTCAAAATCTCAACTAATGAAACATCTTGAATCCGCAGACATAGAGTATGTCCACGTTAAGGAACTTGGAAGCCCGTCCAGCCTCCGTCACCAATTAAAAGCTGATCATAATTACGCTAAATTCTTTTCAGCTTATACGAATTATTTAGAGGCGAAGCACGATCTCTTGATGCAATTAAACAATGAAATATCAGATAAGACCAGTTGCCTGATGTGCTTTGAAAGATTGCAACAACATTGCCACCGGTCAATAGTTGCTAACAAGCTTAAAGAATACAATAAAAATAATTTGGAAATAATACATATTTGAGAAATCTAAATTTCCAGCCCACAATATACCTCAAAGATGTCCTTTTCTTCGTGGGGAATCTGTTTAGATTCAGGAGGGTTTTTGTAGTCCTAAGCGTCTTCTATCCACCTAAGCTAGGCAGATGACGATTCTGTCATCAAGAAAGTTCAATTTATTAGCTTCGCAACTTTCTATGTTCTCTTGCTTAGAAATATTTCCATCAACGAGGCTGATTCTAGTGTCCGTGGTTCCGTTGACAGCATCAGCCACTTTATCAAAATAGATCTGGTAAGTAAAATAGGTATTCAAAAGTTTTTGTGTTAACATCTAGAGAAAGGAGGAACGTAATGCGTCTTTCAGATAACATTCGCGAATTTGCCTACAGAGAGTATATTGAACCCTCTCGGCAAAAAGGATTGAGTGAAGTGACAATAAGATCGGGCGACTTACATAACAAAATGGGACTTAAAAATAGCTTTCCAGCTGTATGCGGAGCACTTGGGACGCACATCTTTGAAAATAGATATAGAATTAAACTAATTAGACGAAGCCCAGTTACAAATGGGGCTAACGTCTATTTTACTTTTCAGATATAGGAGATCTTATGTTTCAAAATGTCGGCTACTGGATTCAAACAATTGTTTTGGTTATTACCTTGATAGCTTTAATTAAGTATACCTATGAAACCTACCGCATGCGCCAGGAAAGTGAAAAACAATTGGAATTGAGCACGAGGCCATTTGTAATTATCAGTCCATCGTCACAGGCAGGGCAATATGAGCTTAAAAACTTAGGCAATAGTCCCGCACTTAATGTAAAAATTGACGATATTAATGTAGATGGCATTCTTAATTATTTGTTTTCTGAGACCAAAGTTATTCCCTCGAACGCTGCTTGCCCTATAAGAGATATCTCAATCAAAGTCCTTGCCGATGAACTATCAGTGCTTAAAGTCGACATGGGACATTTACTTATACACTCAGACAATAGAATTCTCCGCTTCAATATCCATTATTATAACTTACTCGGGAGTCACTATATAACTTCAGAACAATTGAGCCAGGAAGTTTTCCATTTTGAAGCTACCAAGAAGATCACTCCTCAAACAAAAGACAAACGCAAAGCATAGACTAATGCTTTTTGTCTGAAAGATGGCTTAACGTACGTAGTCCAATGAATTCGGCCACCTAATCCGGTCGAAATCCAATCGTGGCCGACCACCTTTCAGAGCGTAGCAACGCTGTGCGTAATTTGCTCAACATGGGTGGCCGGCTTCCCGTCGGAATGCCCGGCCGACTTCGATTGGATTACGCATGAGGAAATTCTTGTCGGCCATTCTGGCAAAAAGCGGCCAATAAGATAAAAAATAGTGAATATCTAGGGGTCCCCATTTCTCCTTGGAATTCTATTTACCATCCCCAGGGGATTTCTGCTTACCATGACCATTGCATTTCTGTTTACCATTACCATTGCATTTTACCTTACCGTTTCCGTCTATTCCAATCATCACACCAAAAGCGACCTCCGTCCCATTGGAATACCCGGCCGACTTGCGTCGAGATACGCACCTTAGCTGAGTAAGTAAGGTCATTAAACGAGATATGAATGCCACATTTGCTTAAAGGGTTTTATCTTTTAGCATGAGAAAGTGGATAGCTATTATGCAAGAGTGATGAGTATCAACCCATTTATGATAATTTAGTAATAATAACTTCGGCAGCATAGAAGATTTGCATAAGCAATGCAATATTTTCCTTGACATTTATAAATAACTGTGATATTTATATAAATATATTGTATTTATCTGGGGGATTCATGTTAAGACCAAATATCGAGAGCAGGCACGATCGATTTAAGAGATTAGCGGCAAAAAGAACAAACGATATCCTCGAGAGAATTAGAATACTTGGTAATTGTTCAAATAAAAGCTCTTATGAATACACAGAAGAAGAAATAAATAAAATCTTTTCAGAAATAGAAAGATATCTAAAAATAACAAAGGCAAGATTTTTATCTGAAAAAAGGGAGAAATTTAAGCTATGAAAAGAGAATGTTTAAAAAATGTGTTATCAAATATGGATATAGCTTTATTTGCCTTGTATAAGGCTGGCGGAATATCAAAAAAAGTACATACCGAAGAAGTTGCATGGGAGGCATACCAGCTTGCTAAAGAGCGCTTTTCCTGGCGTTTACCCAAATTCAGAGAAAAAGGATTTCCTGATAAAACACCCGTTCGGTTTGCACTAGAGCAAGCAAAGAAAAAAGAAAATGGGATGTTAGTCGTTGGGAGAGCCGGCGGAGATATAAATCGGCCTGAATTAGAGGGATGGTCTTTTACCCCACAGGGTGCTGAATGGATCAAAAAACATGAACAAAGAATTTCAAAAGCTCTTAAGCAAGAAAGTCCAGATTTGCCAAAACTTGAAGCTGATCAGTTTATTCGTCGATTAAAGAATGATCCAGCTTTTATTGGCTATAAGAGAACCGGTGACTTAAGTGAAGTATCGTTGTATATGTTTACAGATATGCTGGGCTGTGTACCTGATTCCTCCAAAGAAACTATTCAGCAAAAATTAGATCGCTTATTGGCGATTGCAAGCTTAGCTAAAGACAAAGAAATAATTAAATTTTTGAAGGAATGCGCTACGAAGTTTACCAATATATCATGTCAAGAGGGGGAAATATGAAATTAGGGGAACCAATAAACATAAATATAACCGAAAGATATTTCAAGTTTAATAGGCAATATGCAATACGGGATGTCTTCGATGCATTGGTTGAATTAATTACTAACTCTGATGATAGTTATCATCGCCTTTTTGAGAATGGAAAACGTAATGAGGATGGAGGGCCAATTCTAATTGAAATTTGCGAACAAAGAAAAGGACGTCCCTCTATAGTGGTTGTCCATGACAAAGCAGAGGGAATGACATTGGAGCAGATGATAGAAAATTTTGGTGCTGTAGGCATTCGCAAAAGCAAAAGTGGAGATCGAGGGTTTATGGGAAGGGGAGCGAAGGATTGTACTGCCTTAGGTAAAATGACGATAGAATCTATCAAGGATGAGAGGTATTACAAATGTGAGTTAACGACGGCACCTAAGTTGATTCCACTGGATGATAGAAGGGCAACTTTAGACATTAGAAAGGCGCTAGGAATAGAAAAAGGAAACGGAACAGTTATTACACTGGAAATCGAAGCCAGAAAGGGAATGCCTGGAATACCTCATGTTGATACAATTGTACGTGATCTGCCCTGGCATTTTGCGCTGAGAGATATATTATCTGAACATGGCTCTACGAAAGTCTTAGTCAGAAATCTTAACAATCCCCTTGCAAAACCAGTAAGAATCGTTTATAGGCAACCGGAGGGAGATTTAGTTTGTGAAGAAATATTCGGAGTTCCAGGTTATCAAAATGTTACAGCTAAGCTTAAGATTTGGAGGCATCCTGAGATCTTCGAAGATCCCCCCGATAAAAGCTTTAGAAGATCAGGAATAATCATCAAGGGTAAAAGGGCGATACATGAATGCAGTTTATTATATCAGGGGTTTGAAAAAGATCAGTTTGCATTGAAGTATTTTGGAAGACTGGAATGCGATTATATTGATACTTTATTAGATGAGTATGACGCCAGGTTAAGTAGAGGTGAGCGCCAAGAGCCTGAAAATCCCATTCTCCTAATAGATCCTAATCGTCGTTCAGGGCTGATAAGGGAACATCCTTTTACTAAATCTCTTTTTCAGATACCATCTGATCGCTTAAAAACTTTAATCGAGAAAGATAAAAAAGAGGCGAGATCTGAGAGGATAGAAATCGGTAGCAAAGAAATACACGACAAACTAAGTGCTTTGGCAAAAGCTGCAGGCAAGTTTTTAACAGAGCAAGTCCAAGATCTTGAAGAGGTATCTATTGGTGACGATGTCGACGAAAATGATTTTATAAAAAGAGGACTCTTAATATTTCCAACATATCTCCGTGTTGGTATTGGTGAAGTTCGGCATCTTACTTTTTACGTAAATAGGAACTTATTTGATAAAGAAGGGCAAGAAGTGGATGTCTATTGCGATGATGATGCAATATGTATCCTAGACCAGAAATTTAGACTAAGGCCGCACCCAAAAAAGTCCGATAGATTGATCGGCACATTTCGAATTAGAGGCGAGAAAATAAAGGACAGCGTTTATATTGAGGCGAAGTGTTCTAATCTTCCTCAGGTCGGCGCAGTGATACAAATAGTCGAAAATAAACTTGAAGATCATGTTTTTACACAGCCATTAGAATTTGAACACAAGCTATATAGCATAAGGGAAGGAAGTAGCAAAAATATTAAAATATTTGCTCAGTATCCTGAACTTATCAATCAGGAAACGGAAATTAAGGTAATTTCTTCAGATCCTACAAGCATTCCTATAATTGGCCGCTGTCATATTACCCCCGTATTAGGAACGAATTATGCTTTAGGCGAGGTCGCTATAAAGGGAAGACGGTTGCTTCGGGAGGCAGCTAATCTGACAGCTTCACTAAATGGTAATAACGCGATTACTAAGGTAAAAGTAGTTCAGAAAGAGGAAAATGGGGTAAATATAGAAATAAAGTTGAGGGATGAAGATTTTGGGAATTTCAGGGCTTTGTGGGCAGTACATGAAGGTAAACCAAACTTGCTATTGATTTCAGCAAAACATGATTCCATAAGAAGATATTTAAAATATAATGCTGAGACAAATGTCTGGGAGGGAGATAAAGAACCGCATTTTAGAGTCCTCCTTGCAGAAATAGTCACCGAAAGCGTATGTAGAAAGTCATTAATCCTCGAGGCTGAAGCAAGAGCATGGGAATTTAAATTCGCAGACTTAAAAGAGGACCATTTGATAGTTGATGCTGTCTTAGCTCAATTGCAAAAAAGAGTTCGTAATTTTGCACCAATCGCCCATAAGATCATGCTCGAAATCTAATATAATATAAAATCCGATCTTTTTAATATCTTAGTTAGAGGATAATTCTGTGTTTTTTTAATTAACCTCTGGAGCAAAGTGATTTCGATAATTTAAAAAATAACAGAATTACAGCCTCTTTCATCTTCCCTACCGTTTGCTTAAAGACGGACTTGACCGAGTTTCTAGCTCAGGCAATCGCGACCGGCGGCCTCCATCAGGAAGAAAAAGCCTGACCTTCAACAGCGACTCCTAGTGATTGGAAAAAAATGGGAGCCATAGACATCATTGACATCGCCCAGGCTATCAACTTTTGGGAGCAATAGGCGTATAATTCTACGAGGCAGGCGGCAGTGGAGGGTAAGAAGGGGAGCGTCACATTTTACTTAGCCTGCTTGCTGGAAGGTGCAAGGTGCCGAGAGCCATTAGGAAGATCAGCCAAAACCGGTGGGAGGACATTTTGAGAAGAAGGGGATTCGGGCGGTTAATTTTAAATTGGTAAAGGACGGGTTCCTTATCGCATCACAGGCGAAAAAAGGAGGATATCTAGTGTGCCCCTTTTTTGGCCACCTATTCCAACTATCACCCCGAAATTGGCAGCTTTCCAGTCGAAACACCCGGCCGGCTTCCATCGGAATACTGGAATACAGAAGCCACCAGAGAAAAAAAGAAATATAGACTGTATCTCCCTTTTCAATCGATAGAAGGGAATAAATAGGGCCTATTGATTTTCCTGGCTGATGCGTTAATGGCCCGTGCCAGAAAAAAAATAGTGAATATCTAGGGTGTCCCCATTTTTCGTCCCCATTTTTCGTCCCCATTTTTCAATTGCGAACCAAACTTGATATGCCCAAACAGAAAGTGGAACCGCCTGGACTCGGGCCCAAAAGAAACTTGCTTACATTTAAATTTTATTCCCATTTCAATTGAAAAATATCTTATAATAACAGGCAAGAAATTTGGCAGAGGCATTGATTGGAAGAGAACGGCAGCGGCTTAACACTTTATCAATTACTCTTAATAATAGTTTTCATAGTTATAGCTGTTGTGCTTTTATACCCAGTCTATGAAAAAGCTGTGAACACAGCCAGTCAGAAATCCAGCATCAAAGATATGGTCACCTGGTCTCGGGCTTTCTCCGATTATTTGTTAGAACATGGCACTCTTCCGGCGATTTCAGGCCCATTAGCCTTTAAGAAAGATGTACTCGAAGAATTAAGCCCGTATCTTGAGGTGATAAGGCTTAACGATTACTGGGGTAACAGGTTCTATATATGGACAGGGCTGTCCCGCCATCAGTACGGGCTTGTCCCGGGCGATCAAAATTATATCGTCGCTTCATTCGGCCGAGACCGGATTAAAGAGAATTGGCGCTACAACCCGCTGCTTCCCGCAGCTGGCCTTTATGATATCAAAGCCATCTCGGATTTTGACCGGGATCTCATCATTTATAACGGCAGTCTGATAAGAGGTCCCAGATGAACCTCGTCCATTTCTTAAACAAGCCAGTGAGTTCATGTTGCCAGATAAAAAGTATTCCTGCTCTCAATATAATTTACAAAAAACCTTTTTTCTATGCCGTCATATTCCTCATCTTCCTTTTTATTTTATTGCAGATGTGGCCTTTCCTGACGGGGATAAAAGTGGATGATACTTCTTATTATACGACCGCCCATGGAATCCTGGATAATATTAATATCTATGATGAAACAGAATTCTACGCTTTAGCCGCTAAGCTTTTCGGACAATCCATAGTGGTCTGGCCTTATACCTATCCGCCCCTTTTCGCTCAGATCCTCCTTCCGCTTTGCCTGTTGCAATATCAAACTTTTACGGCTATCTGGATGATATTGAACATAATTGCTGGTTTTGCCTGTATCTTCTTAACTTTTAAGCTCATACTTCGAGAAAAACAGAACAATTATTTGCTTTTGAGCTTAATCGTACTTTTTTGTTTGGAAAGCCAGCCCTTCAAATTGAATATTTTATACGGTCAGGCTCATTTTATCGTTTATATCTTGATAATTCTGTCTCTTTTGTTCTTCCGCAAACAAGAATTCTGGCTTTCTTCTCTTTTCCTATCTTTAGCAACTTTTATTAAGATATTTCCAGTCATCTTTATGCTCTATTTCCTTTTCAAAAAAGACTTTAAATATATAATGAACTTTATCCTTAGCTCCTTAGCTATTCTTTTTCTTTCAATCGTAGCTTTCGGGTCAAAGATGTGGATTGATTATGTCTTTTACTTTAGCGATATATTCCTTAAAAGTAAGAGAACACTTTTTTCTCTTCATTTTAATACTTATCAGAATAATAAAAGCTTAAGAGCTTTTTTATTTAATCTGATAGAACCCGGTGCGCCGGGCAGCAGCAAATTGGGCCTTATCTATCTAATCTTTATTGCCTTGTTTTTAGTTTTAAGCATCCTGGCTATTTTGCGGAGAAAGGATGATATTATCTATGCCTTTTCTATTTTAGGCCTAGTCGCAGTGGTCCTATCTCCTATGTCCTGGCGCCACCATTATGTTATGGTTGTTCTTCCTTTCTTCTACTTGCTTTTTCAATATCTTCGAGAAAAACGGTATATTCCATTTCTCATCTTATGCTTCCCGGTGGCCTTGATTTTCTATTATCCCAACTGGGCCGGTTTCCCCTTTAGTTACATGATCCTTTTTGCCCTTATTGGTCTGTTGGCCATGTTATTATTTGAGCCGCGGGTGAAAAACATTCAAGCATGAAGATTTCCTCTGAAAATTCAAGCAAATTTTATTGGATAACAATTCTTTCTCTGTTGTTTATTTTTTTTCTGGCAGGACTGCGCTTCCAAATATTCGCTTATTTCCCCAAGATATCAATTCTTATAATACTTATTGGTTTTGCCCTTTTGCTAAAATCAGGAAGACTATTCTTCAAAGACTGGTATTTGTTTCTGGCCTTTATCTATCTGACCGATACTCTGAGGGGATTGATCTACTATCTGGTAAGCAAATACCAATTGCCTGTTTATTGTGAATACGTTCTTAAGGCGGAACAGAGTATCTTCAGGACGGTTCCCTCGGTCTGGCTCCAGAATAAGCTCCTTGGAGACGCGCAGTTTGGACTTCTCGAAGAACTGGTAACATTTTTTCACGGTACTCACTTTATTGCTTTTTTAATTATTGGATTTTTTATCTGGCTTAAGGATAAAGAGAATTTCCGGGTTTACAAGCTTTCATTTTATCTTTTAATGGTCATGGGGATAAGCCTTTATGCTTTGATTCCAACTGCCCCGCCCTGGATGGCCTCAAACCTGTTTGGTCTGTTGCCACCGCTTCGCCATTTTAACCTCGAAATTTACACTGCTATCATTCCTGATTTAACTGCTGGCTTTAACACAGATCCGGTGGCGGCCATGCCTTCTTTGCATGCCGCCTTCCCCTTCCTGTGCAGCCTGCTACTTTTTAAAAGATATAAGTTCAGAGCCTTCCCTTTTTATCTTTATACCGCCGCAATATTTTTTAGCATTATTTATACGGGAGACCATTATGTTGCCGATATAATTGCGGGAATAGTCCTGGCCATCACAGGCTTTGTATTGGCCAATCACCTGACTAAAAATTATATCTCCTTTGCCCATCAAGAAAAGTCTTCTGAATTGCGGTTAAGAAGAAGCAATATCGTAGCCGGGACGATACTCATCGTTTTCAGTTTGGTTAGCGGAGAAATAATAAAACCTGAGCTAAAGAAATATTATGCGGAATACAGTCATCTTAAATTCCCTGATTTCATAAACCATTCTGAAAAGGCAGATTCAAACTACCTGATTGCTGTCTATCTGGGCGATTTTGAAGCCAATCAACATAACATCGGAAAAGCTTCCTATTACTATGAAAAGGCTCAAACCTTAGCTAAAACCACCTACGAAAAGAATCAAATAAAAATGAAGATAAACAGGCTGAGGTTATCCTCTTTTTGATGTGCCTGGTCTTATAAGTAAAATAGGTAATATATCCTTGGAAGGAGGATAGAGAATGAAAAGAGCATTGATCACCGGGATTAGAGGCCAGGATGGAGCTTATCTGGCCAGTTTTCTCTTGAAAAAAGGGTACGAAGTCATAGGAGCTGACAGGAGAAATGGAGCTGATTCTAACTGGCGTCTCAAAGAACTGGGAATAGATAAAGACGTTAAAACTATCTATATGGATCTACTCGAGCTGACCAATATCATCAGAGTCCTGGAGAAGACCAAGCCTGATGAGATATATAATCTCGCCGCTCAAAGCTATGTAGCCGTTTCTTTTGAACAGCCTATCTTTACTTCTGAAGTTAACGCCATAGGTGTAGCCAGATTGCTTGAAGCTGTGCGCCTGGTTAATCCCCGGCTTAAATTCTATCAGGCTTCATCCAGCGAAATGTTTGGCCAGACTAAAACCGTTTATCAGGATGAGAATACACCATTCTATCCTAAGAGCCCTTATGGGATATCCAAACTCTTTGGCCACTGGACCACTGTTAATTATCGTGAAGCCTATGATATGTTCGCCTGTTGCGGAATCTGTTTTAACCATGAATCACCTTTAAGAGGGCTTGAATTTGTAACCAGGAAGATAACCTATTCTTTAGCAGAAATTAAGTATGGACTCCGCGAAAGGCTGATTCTGGGTAATCTTGAAGCTAAGCGAGATTGGGGATATGCGCCTGAATATGTAGAAGCTATGTGGCTAATGCTCCAAGCTGGCCGAGCAGATGATTATGTTGTGGCAACTGGCGAGACACATTCAGTAAAAGAATTTTTTGAGATAGCCGCTGAAATAGCAGATTTTAAAATAAAATGGGCTAAAAGAAAAAATATGCTGATAGGAATAGATGAGAAAAAGGGTAAAGCGATAATCAAGGTCGCCGATGAGCTCCGCCGGCCAGCCGAAGTTTCAGAGCTAAGAGGAAATGCTCAGAAAATAAAAAAAATACTTGGATGGCAACCACAGGTTAAATTTGAAGAGCTGGTAGGAAAAATGATGCAAGCTGACCTGAGAAGGTTAAAAAATGCTGCCAGAAAAAGAAAGACATATTGAACGATCGGATAATTAATCGATCTTAATAAAATACGTTGAAGTTCAGAGATGTCCAACTCGTTGGTATCCTCTTGTAGCCCCATAGGGCCAATAATTTTATGCAGTTGATTAAGCCTCTGTAAAAAAAGTCTTTTAACGTGGGATTTGCGAAAGCATAAAAAAAGGGGCGGCCGAAGCCGCCCCTTGGCTCAAATTCAATTGAGAAGAATGATCAGCTGGCAGCAGCGGCGGTGCGAGGGCCGACGACCATGCTACCATTCCAGTTAACTATTTCCTTGTTAAAATCCTGCATCGAACCCACTTCATATAAACTGGCCGCAGGATTTGCCGGGTCATAAGCGCCATAGTCACCAGGGTCTGTATTTCTGCCAGTTGAACCGACTATAAAAGCATCATCGCCCCAAGTTGTCTCTGATTCTGAAAGCGTGATTCCAAAGTCATTAGCACTGCAACCTTCTCGAGCCCATACCAAAAAAGGATGGCCCCATTGATCTCTAACAGGCATAGTCTTGAGATAAAATCCTTGCAAGGCTGTAACTACAGGATCACCCGTTGTCGCTAACTCTCCTCCAGTTGCGTTCGGAGCAATTCCTTTATCAGTAATATAATCGATCAAGCCAGTGGAAATCGTGTTAATGTCCTTAATCGTGCCTTTCTGTTTGGCTTTCTGCAGGGCCGACATGGCGTTGGGGATTAACAGAGCGGCCAGAATTCCGATAATGGCCACGACGATGAGCATTTCGATGAGGGTGAATCCTCTCATCTTTTTTAACATTTTAATACCTCCTAATTTCTCGCCGACTATCCGCCGGCCGAGATGTTATTAATTTTCTTTCATCCATTTAATGTGCAAGTTATGTGCCAGCTTTGTTTCTGTTGCTAAGTTATTGTCTTTCAAGCACTTACCAATCATGTCCATTCCCACCAGCCTCAAGTCTGACACAATTTGTCAGATATTCCTGCCAAAATTTGGCACTCTGGCTTTTAACTTTATTAAGTATCGCTCCCGTTTCAGAGTAAACTTTGATTAAGGCTATCATAAAAGGGAAGAAAAGTCGACAATTCATCTGCCTCTTCCCCGCTCCGGTTCTTTGGCTGCAGCTCTGCCGTTATTAGTGAGCGGCACAGACGGTTCTTCCGCCGCCAGCCCGTTGGCGCCACTGAGCTCTTCACCTTCTTCCTCACCGTTTAGGTCACTCACCCGGGGCTTTAAGCCATATTTAGTAATCAGATAACGGAGCGTCCGGTAGCTTACGCCGAGCCTCGGGGCAGCATCTTTTATCTTCCCGCCGCTTAACTCAAGGGCTTTGATAATATATCTTTTAGCAATATCGTCGAGGTACTCATTTAAATTAAAGCCAGCCCTGAGGTCAACCTGCCGGCCATTATGATTGGCCTGGCTGATCATCTCCGGCGGCAAACAGGCCGGGGTTACTGTCTCCCGGTCCTCGATAGCCACAATTCTTTCAATCACATTCTCGAGCTCCCGGATATTTCCCGGCCAGACATAAGCCTCAAAAAGGCTGATGACATCGGGGGCCAGCCGCTTCATCTTTTTCCCCATCTGCTGGCAGTATTTCTGGAGGAAATGCTGAACGAGAAGCGGGATATCTTCGGTTCTTTTCCGGAGAGGCGGCATCTCGAACGAAATCACATTGAGCCGGTAGTAAAGGTCCTCCCGGAATTTTCCCTCCTCAATCCGGCGCTTCAAATCCTGATTGGTGGCGGCGATTAAGCGGACATCAACCGGGATTTCATCTGTCCCGCCGACCCGTCTGATTTTCCTTTCCTGAAGGGCCCGCAGCAGCTTGACCTGGGTCCAGGGAGACATTTCGGCTATTTCATCCAGGAAAAGCGTCCCTTTATGGGCGACTTCAAACATACCTTTCTTATCGGAGATAGCTCCGGTAAAGGAGCCCTTGGTGTGACCGAACAGCTCGCTTTCGAGGAGATTCTCAGGCAGGGCGGCACAGTTAATGGTGACAAAGGGCTTGTCTTTCCGCCGGCTTAGATTATGAATCGCCCGGGCAGCCATTTCTTTGCCGGTGCCGCTTTCGCCGGTGATAAGCACCGTGCTGTCGGTGCCGGCCACCTTGTCGATCAGGACATAGACTTCCTGCATCAGGCGGCTTTTGCCGATCATATTTTCGAATTTGTATTTATCTTTGAGGTCTTTTTTGAGGAGGATATTTTCGAGTTCAAGGTGCTTCCGCTCCAGGCCCCTGGCCACCAGAATCTTAAGCTCCTCAATATCAAAGGGCTTGACGATATAATCGAGGGCCCCGGCCTTAAGGGCTTCCACCGCCTGCTGAATGCTGCCGTAAGCCGTAATGACGATGACCGGTGTCTCCGGTTGATTCTCCTTGACGTATTTAAGAATTTCCATGCCGCTGAGGTGTGGCATCCTGATATCGGTTATAACCAGATCAATGGCGTTGTTGGTTAAAATATCAAGACCCTCCGCTCCCGAGGCCGCCGTTTTTACTTCATAGCCTTCTTTTTTAAACATCAGGCTCAGAACATCGAGCAAGCTCTTTTCATCATCTATGATAAGTAAGCTGTCCATTGTCCTCTTCCTTTATTAATTTAATTTATCTGTTGATTGGCTCTTATGACCTTTTCCTCGATAAGGGGCAAAGTGATGATAATTTCTGTCCCGCGGCCCTCTTCGGAATTTATCTGAATTTTCCCGCCATAATCTTCAACCAGGCGCTTGACGGTGGCCAGACCCAGCCCACGCCCTTCACCAAAACCCGAGTAAAAAGGCACAAAGAGATTTTCCCTGTCTTTCTCGCTCATTCCCTGGCCAGTATCAGAAACCAAAATTTTCAGGCCCTCGCGCTTCGAATTATAAAAATTCAGGCTGAGACGCCCGCCCTCCGGCATGGCTTTGATGGCGTTTTTAACGAGGTTCCAGAAAATCTGCTTGAAGTGATTGGGATTGCCGTAATAGGTAATTTTCCGGACTAAATAATTGCCCTCGACCCGGATTTTTTCCCCATCGAGGTCGCCACCGCTCCGCAGCATCTCGAGGGTTTCATGGAGAAGCATGCCCAGATCAATCTCGGTAAACATTTTTTTTGATGGAGCCGAAAAATCCAGAAACTGTTCCAGGAGCTGCGAGACCCGGTTTGACTCCCTGACAATAATCTCCATGAGCCGGGCCCGCTCGCCATTGCCATTCATCTCAGCCTTGAGCATTTGAACGGCGCTGGAAATAGAAGCCAGAGGATTTCTTATCTCGTGAGCCAGAGTGGCTGACAGGCGCCCGGCCTC
>Ga0265297_10006354_pt1 | contig 17253 bp, 15 predicted proteins | sample Munlanlwell13791_FD_192502 | JGI IMG/M metagenome (GOLD analysis project Ga0265297, IMG submission 192502) | Leachate microbial communities from a municipal landfill in Southern Ontario, Canada - Leachate well 137-91 | ecosystem: Engineered > Solid waste > Landfill > Unclassified | place...
TGTTTGTCCAGACCGAAATTATCAGGTCGCATCAGGCGATCCTTTGTCAGCGGCGGCCGCGTTCGGAAAAGGAAGCATTTCCCTGGATGCTGCACCTGATGGCGGTGCATGGCAATGCCATTGTCGGCGCTTCTTATGAAACAGACCGCGGTAAGTTTGTGGGGCGAGGCCATACAGTGGTTGACCCTGTGGCGATGCAGGGCCGCGGCTATCTTTCGGATAGTGAGGGTTCTGTGCTTGACCCAGTTGTTTCGATACGCAGCCAAATTGAACTGGCGCCAGACGAATCAGCAGTGATTGATTATGTGACCGGGATATGCGAGAGCCGGCAAATTGCGCAAGCGCTGATGGAAAAATACAGGGATAGGAATTTAGCTGACCGTGTTTTTAATTTAGCCTGGACTCACGGGCAGGTTGCTTTGCAACAGATTAATTCTACTGAAGCAGACGCCCAACTTTACGGCCGGCTTGCCAGCGCTATTTTGTACGCGAATCCTGCGTGGCGAGCGAGTGCGAGTATTTTGCGCAGGAACAACCGTGGCCAGTCTGATCTTTGGGGATACAGTATTTCGGGGGACCTGCCGATTGTTCTGGTTCGTATTGAAAATCAGGACAATATCGATCTGGTCGTTAAGATGATACAGGCGCATGCTTATTGGCGCATGAAGGGCCTGGCGGTTGATATTATTATATGGAATGAAAATAGTTCCGTTTATCGCGATAGCTTGGGGGAAAGAATTAGCGGGTTAATCCTTGCCAGTAGCAAGGAAACAGTGCAGAAGAATGGCGGTATTTTTTTAAAGCGTGCTGACCAGATGTCAGATGAAGACCGGATTCTTATACAAACGGTGGCACGGATAATTATTTCGGATCGTGGAGGTACGCTGGCTGAGCAGTTGAGTGATATGACACACCCAAAGGTGAATTTTCTGCCATTTGTTCCGACCAGGCAAGATGATCCGGAAGAAGAGGGTAGGGGTTTTGCGGAGCGCCCGGACCTTGTTTATTTTAATGGCGTAGGAGGATTTACCGGGGATGGCCGGGAATACGTGGTCACGACTTCATATCTAAAAACTACTCCCGCTCCCTGGGTGAATGTGCTGGCGAACCGGAATTTCGGCACAGTGGTTTCTGAAAGCGGCAGCGCTTATACCTGGAGCGAGAATGCGCGTGAGTTTCGTTTAACGATTTGCAAGAATGATCCGGTTACGGATGCTTCAGGAGAGGCGTTTTATATTCGCGATGAAGAAAGTGGAAGATTTTGGTCTCCGACGCCGCTTCCCGCTACGGGTAAGACACAATACACCTCGCGCCATGGATTCGGCTATAGCGTTTTTGAACATACTGAAAACGGGATTGTTTCGGAATTAACGGTTTTTGTTTCACAGGAAGATCGCGTTAAATTCTCGGTCCTTAAAATCAGAAATATTTCCGGCCGGCGAAGGCGGCTTTCGGCGACGGACTATTGCGAGCTGGTTATGGGAACATTCCGGGAGAAGTATCACATGCATATTTTGACCGAGATCGATCCCAAAAGCGGGCTTTGTTTGCGCGCAATCCTTATAATAAGGAATTTCCGGATAGGGTTGTTTTTCTGGATGTCAGTGAACCGACGCGATTCGTCACCGGAGACCGGATTGAATTTATCGGAAGAAATGGCACTATGCAATCTCCTTCTGCCATGCGAAGAGATAGGCTTTCCGGAAGAGTGGGCGCGGGGATTGATCCATGTGCTGCCACACAGGCCAAATTTGAGCTTGATGATGGCCAGCAGAAAGAGATTGTTTTCACTTTTGGCTCAGGCAAAACCGTGGATGAGGCGCGAGATCTTCTCCGGCGTTTTGGCGGTATCGATGCGGCGCATCAGGAACTTGAGAAGGTCTGGGATTATTGGAAACGGACCTTAGGCGTTGTGTATGTGGAAACGTCTGATGCTTCGATAAATTTTCTCGTAAACGGTTGGTTGCAATATCAGCTTATAAGTTGCCGTCTAATGGGGCGAAGCGGTTTTTATCAATCCGGCGGGGCTTTCGGTTTTCGAGACCAGCTGCAAGATGTGATGGCTTTGATCCATTCAAAACCGGAAATGGTCAGGGAGCAATTACTGACTTTTGCCGCGCATCAGTTTGTGGAGGGGGATGTGCAGCACTGGTGGCATCCGCCATCCGGCCGGGGGATCCGCAGCCACTGTTCGGATGATTATTTATGGCTTCCCTTTGTGACTTGTCTGTATGTTAAAGAGATCGGCGATACAGGGATCCTTGATGAAACGATTGGTTTTTTTGAAGGGCCCTTGCTCAAAGAGGAAGAAGAATCCTATTTCGATATACCGAGAATTTCTGCGCGTACCGGTTCACTTTATGAACATTGTGTTTTAAGCGTGAAAAAGGGTTTGAATTTTGGCGTTCATGGCCTTCCTCTTATGGGAAGCGGTGACTGGAATGACGGGATGAATATGGTTGGACGCCAGGGAAAAGGCGAAAGCGTCTGGCTTGCTTTTTTTCTTTTTGATGTTCTTAAGTCGATGGCGGTTTTAGCAGTTCAGCATGGGGATAATGACTTTTCAGAGTTTTGTCTTGAGGAGGCCGGCAAGCTCGCCAGGAATATTGAAGAGCATGGCTGGGACGGCCAGTGGTATCGCCGGGCATATTTTGATAGTGGGGATGCTTTGGGCTCTTCTCTAAATAGCGAATGCCGGATTGATTCCATCTCTCAATCCTGGGCAGTGCTTTCAGGTGCGGCTCAACAGGAAAGAGCCAGAAAGGCCATGGATCAGCTGGACCGGCAGCTTGTTGACAGGAAACACGCAATCGTGAAATTACTTGATCCTCCTTTTGATAAAGCTTTGCCCAACCCGGGTTACATTAAAGGTTATGTTCCTGGTGTCAGAGAAAATGGTGGACAGTATACCCACGCTGCGATTTGGGCGACGATTGCGTTTGCGGCCTTAGGGGATAAAAAGCGGGCCTGGGAACTGTTTTATATGCTCAATCCAGTGCATCATTCTGATGGTGCGGATAAGTGCGCTGTTTACAAAGTCGAGCCATATGTAATAGCTGGAGATGTTTATTCTTCTCATGGCCTGGCCGGACGCGGGGGATGGACCTGGTATACCGGATCCGCGGGCTGGATGTATCAGTTAATCGTGAAGTATTTGTTAGGAGTGCGTTTAAAAGTCAACAGGATCTATTTTGAGCCGTGTATTCCCGTGGATTGGCCGTCCTGGAAGCTGCATTATCGGTACAGAGAGACTTTCTATCATATTACTTTTGTCCGCTCAGGATCATCAGACCGCGTGACGTCTGTTAAGGTGGATGGCGTAGCACAGGAGGAAATGGCGATACTGCTCATTGATAATCGGGTAGATCATTCAGTGGAAGTGAAGATCGGGTAATCGCGGGATGGTATACAGAAATTTGTTGTGATTTATTTCCGGATGAACATAGAAAATAAATCCGATGCCATCTCTTTTAGGTAGGCATTTTATATCTATTTACCGGTTAAAGATTAACGCAATTTATAGCTGAAAATGACCAAACAAAGCAGACAAGTTTACGAAGAATTATTTTTTCTAAATGTGTAAATTTTTTATAGGTAAACGAAAAAGGTTTTCCCTTGTCACATAAAATAGATCATAATAATATTGTTCTCTTTGAATAACGGGAGAGCTTGGAGCCTTTGATTGAATATGGCCAATAGCCTTTTTATTTTTCAGGTTGTTTACCCTTGTGCAATATTGTCCGTTTCACGGGATAACCATAAAATTTATTGAAGAGTTATTTTGTGTGTAGTAAAATATAGATTAAGAGGCAGGTAGCGATAATTTGGTTTCCTATTGGGCCAAATACCGGTGAACAACTATTGATTAGAATGCAAAATAAAACGAAAAAGTCCGCATCAAAGAATAAAACCCACAACGGTGAACGCGTGCGCCTTAAAAAATTGATCCTGCGACAAGCCGGTGAACTGAAAATTAAGAATAAGCAATTAAAAAATGGAGCGAAGAAGCAGGTAAAGTCAGAAAAGCAGATCCAGAACGGGGCTATCTTAATACATGAGAAGGATCTGGAGATTATTAAACAGCGCGAAGAACTATTGCATGTTACCAGGGTAGGGAAGCTTGCGGAATTTGTCTCATCATTAGCTCATGAAATCAGCCAGCCTCTTGCATCTATTCTTTCTTACGCTCAAGCTAGCCAGCGCATGCTTGGGGATAGCCAACCCGAGATACGGAAGATCCTTTCGTACATCATTGATGATGACCATCGGGCTACTGAAGTTATTCAGCGATTGCGCTCGTTGTTAAAGAAAAGTGTGCCTGAAATTAAACCACTCAATATCAATGACCTTATTGATGAGACTGTTGTGCTTATTGCAACTGATGCTATCGCTAGGAACAGTGTGATTAAAACTGAGCTGGATAATAATCTTCCCTTTGTTCAGGGGGACAGAATACAGTTGCAACAGGTTCTTTTGAATCTTATCAGTAATAGTTTTGATGCTTTGGAAAACAATCTTGATTCCCGCGAAATATTCATTCGCACAAAGCGTTTAGATGCTGGCACGATTATTGTAGAGGTGAAGGATTCTGGATGCGGGATCCCTGCGCAAAATATACCCAAACTTTTCACCCATTTTTTTACTAGCAAACCAGACGGTTTGGGGATGGGATTGTCTATCAGCCGCTCGATTGTTGAGTCGCATGGTGGGCGGTTGGATGTAAAAAATAATCCTAAGCGCGGCGCAACATTTTATTTCACCCTTCCTATTGATAAAAAGGATGCGTGAGTGGATAGCCATAGGCCTATTATCTATATCGTTGATGACGATCTCTCTGTCTGCAGGGCACTATCCTTATTGTTAAAATCACACGGGTTTAAGGTTCAGGCGTTTATGCGCGCAGCGGACTTCTTGGCATTTAAGCGCCTTAAAGTGCCATCATGTTTGATTTTGGACGTTCGTCTACCTGGTATTAATGGGCTTGCCTTTCAGGAAGTAATGAAACGTAAGGGGGTATCTACTCCGATTATTTTTATTACAGGACATGGCGATATCCCAATGAGTGTTAAAGCGATGAAGGCAGGAGCAGTTGATTTTATTTCCAAGCCTTTTACTGAAAAGAAACTGCTTAATGCTATTACGCCCGCCATTCTAAAAAGCAAAGCTCAAAATAAGGAACAAGCTGAAATATCAAAAATTAAGCGCCGTATCAAAACCTTGTCTCCACGGGAACTGGAAGTTTTTTGGCTTGTAGCCAAGGGGATGTTGAGTAAGCAGATCGCTCGAAAGCGCGGAACTTCCCTCCAGACGATCAAAGTCCACCGCGGCCGGGTAATGCAGAAATTACAGGCTAAAACCGTAACAGAACTCATTCACTTCGCCCAAAAAGCAAAAATTATTTCCTCTCCACACTAATTTCCTTTTAATTGTTTCGAAGGCAAGATTTCCACTCTTTAGGTAAGTAATACTTCCAATTATACCCAGGTACAATTGATTCTGTTTTGTATGCCCCTACAATACTACTATGGGTTGATTGTAAGCCCCTCAAAGAAGATGAAGTAAAACATATTAGACAAGCAAGCATAAGGAGACGAAAAATGAAAATACCCTATTTGGTAGGCGCAGTTTTGTTCATGGCGTCGCAATTTTTATATCAAGCGTATGCCATTGAACTTTGTGAACCGCGGGATTATTACAATCTTGCGGATTCTTCTAAGTGTAAGATAAAATACAATAATGCAGGTGACAAGAGCGGCTCCCAGCAGCTTATGTTTGAAATGCTAAAAAACTATCCCTATGAGAACAAGAATAAGTTTGTAAAATTATTACAAAGAAAAATCGCGCTTGTAAATGATTATATAACGCAAGAACAAAGGAAAAAGCAGGCTGGAAAAGTTAAAACCAATATCAGTAAGCTTGAGCAAACAAAACAAAGCCTTTCCGGGCAGTTGGAGATGGTCAATGCCGCTAATCAGCGTAATTGGGTTAGCGTAAGAGACCAGGCGCGTAAGGCATTGGAAGAAGCTACGCAAAGATTGCGCGAAGTTGAATAGGTTATAAATCTGCGTTAAAAGGGTAGAAAAAGGAGGAGATATGAGGAAGTATTTATATATATTAGTTATATTGACCATATTCATTTTACAGGGGTGTTCAATTTTATCTCCTTCTATAGGGGGATAAACCTTTTAATATGAGATACCGGATCAGTTCAGATATATGAAGATCAGAAGAATATTCATATTGCTAATAGTTGTTATATCGTTTTTTGCAGGCAATAATTTATTGAAAGCAGAGATTGTTGCTCAAGATTATGCCGGAGAGAGCGTCTTCTACCTTATAAGCCCTATTGGAAGATCAGAATATAATAATCTTGGGGTGGTTGATTTAAAAGGAGCAAAAGTTAATTTAGTAACGTTTAAAACTAAGGTGTTATTTTTTGAAGATACGGAGAAAATATATAGCGAACCAGAAAGCTTATTGCCAATCAGGATAGAACGTTTTATTTCCAAGCTGTGGATCAAAGAATACATAACAGAAGAATATGATCAGAAAAAGTTTACAGTTACTTTGAGAAAGTTTAAGAAAGACAAGATAATATATGAGAAGATAACTCAAGCAAAAGGCCCTATTCATAATGCGATCACGCTTCCTTTTAACCTTCGTGGCCGCTTTGATCTTAAAGTAGGCTGGCATTTTACTACGCGAATTCCGGAGGAGTTTGTTTTACAGTTAGTTTCAATAGATCAAGTTAATATTCCTGCAGGTAAATTCCAGGCTTACCATTTTAAGAGTATCCCTGATAAGTTTGAGATCTGGATAAATAAAAACAATCCGCGGGTCCCGCTCAAAATACAAGGTAAAGGTATCTTCGATTATGTTTTGTTAATGAAAAAATATGTTTTTGCCAATATATCCACACAAACTCCATGAAGAATTAGGGATCCCTGAAGATAGATAGTAAAAAAATCAACCATTGTTCTAAAACCACGGTTATACCCAGGTACAATTGATTCAATTCCGGCATATCTTTATAATACTGTATAAGATTGTTTATCATCGTTGGCTTAGATAAGCATCCGCCTTAGCGGATAGTTCGGTTTGTACTTACTTTAATATCACCCGGCTTTATCGGATCAGCCGGTGTGCGCTTCTGCACTAACACCCGGCTTTATCGGATCAGCCGGTGTGCGCTTCTGCGCAAGGAGGTTAGATATGAAAAAGATAATAGTTTTTATCTTATTATTGATTCTATCGGGATGCGGTTTTGTCTATCAAAATTACGACCAAGGCGAACATCGGGGCTTAACCTATGGAATGTCTAAAGAGGATGTAATCCGTAAGATTGGTAAACCGCAGAAAATAAGTAAGATGATAATTGATAACAAAGAATATGATGTTTGGGAATATCCGAACAATAATAGGTCTAAAATAGAAAAAATGAATGCGTTGGGGATTATCTATTCAGAAGTGCTTTTTTCCGATGGTAAATTAGTGCAGCGCGATAAAACAGGGTTTATGGCCAACCAGGATATGAATTTTTAGAGTCGGTAAATTCCGGAGGCGGAGTTAAAGCCGTTAAGATCTCAGAACCCAAAAAAGATCTTAAATAGTACGAATAAGACTATTAGAAGCAATAAATGTTTAACGTGGGGATTTAGATGAAAATGTTACCGGAGAATAAACAAATTTTTATTGTAGATGACGATGAGTCAGTGTGCCGGTCTCTCAGTATTCTGCTGGGTACTTACGGATTTACTGTGGATACTTTTCCTTGCGCAGAGAAATTCTTTCAAGCTGTGCCAAATAGTGTTTTGGGTTGTTTACTCCTGGATATCCATATGCCGAGTTTAGACGGATGGGAAACTCTGCAGCATCTTATTGAATCAGGTTCTACCCGTGCGGTAATTCTTATTTCTGCGGAAAAGAAAAACGGGTTGAGCGAGAAAGCTAAAAAAGCAGGGGCAGTAGGGTTTTTACAAAAACCGTTTAATGACGAAGAGCTAATTGACCTTCTTAATGTTGCGGATAAACAAGGAAGTAAAAGTACCTAAATTGAAAAAAGAAGTAGAAAAAAGTCAAAAAATAGCAGTATTTAGGAAATTGTATATTTTACTATAAGTTTATAATTATAATGAGGAGGTGGGGAGTATGGAAAATAATAGCGTAGGATATTGGGTTTGGTTTCTTTTTATCGGTGGAGTGGTGGGGTGGTTGGCAGGAGTCATCGTCAGGGGGCGGGGATTTGGGATCATTGGAGACATCATCGTAGGGATTGTAGGAGCTATACTTGGTGGATGGATGGGCAGAGTAGTAGGAATATATCCCGGTAGTTCAATTGGTGCGTTTCTAATGGCTCTTATAGGTGCAGTGGTTTTAGTAGGCCTGACGCGCTTCATCGTAAGACGAGTATAGGTATAGCTCGTACTTAAGCAATGCGGTTAGATAGTCTTTACCTGGAGAGTTAAAGACAAAGGAGAATGAGATGAAAAAGTTTTCTTCATTAAGTTTGATCGCTTTAATGGCAATGGCTGTACTTTAGGGTGTAATGCGTTTAGAGGCGCAGGAAAAGACTTGTCGGACACAGGAAAACATATCGAAAATACTGGAAAATAGAATAAAAAAGGAATAAGGGAAGGTGTTCCTAAGGGGGTAGTTATGGGAGGGATATTAGGCTTACTAATCCTGGTTTTAGACATTATCGCCATTGTTAATGTTTTGAAAAGTTCCATGGGCACAGGGAAAAAAGCATTGTGGGCCATTCTGATACTTATTTTACCCGTTATTGGCATGGTGTTTTATTTTTTAATTGGTAATAAGAGATAATGAGACAAAAAAGAACGTATCGCTTACTTATAATAATAACTTTTCTTTTAACATTGTCAGGGTGTGCCCATATTCGGCATGCTGTGCCGGAAAATCTTGTCGGGACAGCCATTGTTATCGGTATACCGGATATACGCCACTATACAGATAAACCCATTTCTCTCTTTATGCGGCAGAGCCTGGTAGATTCGTTTAAAGATGAAGGTAAATTAGAGTATCTAGTTGATGGTATAAAGACTTATCCCATGCTTCTTATCGGAGGCGGTGTATCCAACAGTGCTTACGGCATAGGACTTTTGAATGGGTGGGCAAAGGAAGGTTCCCGCCCGGTATTTAAAATAGTTACAGGTTACTCCAGCGGATCGATCATTGCTGTTGCCACTTTTTCAGGAAAAGACTATGAAGACCGGCTTGCGAAGTTATTTCTTTCTATATCAACCAAAGATGTTATTAGGCAAAAAAACATTTTGAATATTTTATTCGGGAATTCTTTGTATAGTTCAGTTTTGTTTGCTAAGAAAATCGATGATCTTGTGGATGAGGGTTTAATGGCCAGGATCGCCCAAGAGCATGCTAAGGGACGCCGGCTTTATGTGGGGACTACGGATCTTGACGCCCAGGGGTTTGTTATATGGGACATGGGGGCGCTTGCATCCATTGGAGGCCCTGATTCGTTGAAGTTGTTCCGCAAGATAATTTTGGCCTCATGCTCCTTTCCAGCTACGCTTCCTCCCGTTTATTTTCAAGTTGAGGCTGATGGCAGGCGCTTTGATGAGATGCATGCTGATGGTGGAGTTGTTGGCGGGATTTTTTATATTAATCAGTTAATAGAGAATTTAGGATTTAGAACGCGTTTATATGTCCTAAATTGTTGCTATATGTCGCCGCATTCCAGACAAGTAGAAGATAATCTAACGGCGATAACCTCGCGCTTGATTGAAACCCATACAGCGGCAAAAATGGCTGGGGACACTTTTAAGCTTTATGCATTCGCTAAAGAAAAAGGATGGGATTATAATTTAGCGTATATCCCGGAAGATTTTATGCCCAATCAAAATGAGATGTTTGATAAGCAGGAAATGCGCAGGCTCTTTAAGCGCGGATATGACGATGCGGTAAAAGGATATAAGTGGCATAAGGCTCCGCCCGGGCTTCTATCAGATGGTAAATAACATCCCGCGATTATAAGATATTGCACGCCTGCCTGCCGGCAGGCAGGGGTATGCCCTTATGGGCAAGGAGGATATATGAATAAAGGCATGGCAGTTGCGCTTTTGATCGCAGGAATTATTTTGTTGGTTTTTGGGTTTAATGCCTACCATTCGGCTAGTTCGGATGTTTCACGCTTCTTCACGGGAGCGCCTACAGACAAGGCGCTCTGGCTTTTGATCGGTGGAGTGATTGTTGGAATAGTTGGATTATTTGGTTTAGTACGCAAGTAAAAGAGACCATATTTAAAATAGAACGAAAAGGATTGCCTGATATTTTGTAAGGAGAAATTTCTTGAAAACTGATAAATATAATAGAAAAGAGATTATTCGGTTCTTAATCGCGGGGAGTATTGTCAACGCAACAGATTTCAGCATTTATTATATTTTATTCCATTTTCTTCCTTTTAGCATATCCAAAGGAATTTCTTTTCTATGCGCGGGTATTATCGGGTATTTTCTTATTAAAATTTGGACATTTAAACATAACAAGCCATCATCATATGCCGAAATTGGCCGCTATGCGCTAATCAATTCTTTAGCTTTAGGTATTAATGTTTTAACAAATCAAGTTATCCTTAATCTCTGGCCTGGGAATGTTTGGATAGCCTTGATCATTGCCACGATAATTACAGGTTTATTTACTTATGTTTGTTTTAAATGGTGGGTTTTCAGGACTTTTTTAAAAAAAGAGGTGAATTCTGTATTGTGGAAATGCCTTCCCTGGAGATTTTTATTAAGAAATGTTGCGCGCAGGCAAGGTTTTTTAGACCCCGTTAAAGTTATTTCGCAATTACAGAATTTTGCGCAACCCTCTGAAGTGACTGTCCCTAAGGAATTATTGCGTTTGGGAGCTATTTTGCACGCTCGCGGCCTAGTAAATAGTTTAGTCATCCAGCACAACCTGGATTGGATCTGGCCTTATTGGGTGGAATGCCAGTATAATCCGCTGAACGAGGCGTTTATCCCGCGGTCATTCTCGTTAACTCAAATTAATCTCACCCATAGAAATTGGACAGCTTTGGGCGTTCCTGATGGTACCGAATTCCCTCTTGTAGATCCTCGCGGCCTGGTTACTCCCTTTTACGATAGCTGGTCCATTGATGTTTGGATTATTCCAGAAGGGGCAGAGCCATTGATTCCGTCGCGCCTGCCTACCGCCCTCCTGCCGGAAGGGCAGGGACAGGCAGGCAGCCCAAACGTAACACAAAAGTTGGTTTTGGATGGCAATCTTTGCGCGATCACAGAGTCCCGCCTTGGCCAATTAAAACTTCAATTGGAAGCGCAAGTCATTGGTTTGGCTCAAGCGCCAGTTTGCCAGGTTAAAATCTCAGGATTTGCTGGCGTCAAAGCGCAGTTAGTTGTTTCTCTCAGGCCGTATAATCCCGAAGGCGTGAGTTTTATAAACACTATTACTCTTCTTAAAGATTCGTTAGGCTGGCAAGTAAATGGAGATAATTTTATTCTTTTTGATAAGCCCCCAGATCAATGCATATTTTCGGATTATAATCGGGGGGATGTTTATAACCGGTTGTTAGTTAAGGAAAATGGAAGAGAAATTTCATGTAAGGTTGGCATGGCTAGCTCTGCAGCGGTATATGCTCTGGAAGCAGGAATTTTACGAGATATCACCATTTCGATACCATTAATGAAAAACAAAGTTGAAAAAAGTTCCTATGCGGGCTATCAGGAAACTGCCACATTTGCCTGGAAGAATAGCCTAGTCGGCGCGGCTGGATTACAGATTCCCGATGAACATTTTAAGTTCCTTTACACAGCTGCTATTCACACCATGGTTTTGCATTCTCCTAAGGAAGTTTATCCGGGGCCTTATATTTACCGAAGGTTCTGGTTTCGCGATGCAGCTTTTATATTGAATGGTTTATTATGCGTCGGGTTAAAGGAGCGTGTGCGGCGAGCCTTAGATTGTTTCCGTGACCGTCAAACAACGGGAGGTTATTTTCTTTCTCAGGATGGGGAATGGGATTCTAACGGGGAAGGCCTTTGGATTATGCGCCAGTATTCTCAAATGACGGGAAATGCCCCGCCAAAAGAATGGAAAGAATCAATCTATAAAGCGGGTAGATGGATTTATAAAAAGTGCTTGCCTGGCAATTTACCATCTCTCCACGCAGGTTTATTGCCTTCGGGATTTAGCGCTGAGCACTTGGGATTGAATGATTTTTATTATTGGGATGATTTTTGGGGTGTTGCGGGATTAAAAGCAGCAGCCTTTTTGTGCGCTGCTTATAAGGATAATGATGAGGCGGCTCATTTTGAGAGCCATGCAGATGCGTTGTTGGAGAGTATTAACCAAAGTTTGAAAAAAGTAGAGTCTCGTTTAAAAAGACTAGCAATGCCAGCCTCTCCGTATCGGCGTTTGGATTCGGGGGCGATCGGCTCTTTGGTTGCGGGTTATCCGCTTCGCATTTTTGATGAGAAGGACCCCAGGATTTTAGATACAGCAGGTTTCTTGATGAAAAAATGTTTAGTTCACGGTGGATTTTTTCATGATATGACTCATTCAGGAATCAACCCCTACCTTACGTTACATTTAGCGCAAGTCTTTTTACGTGCCGGTGATCCCCGCTATTTTGGTTTGATGACCGCGGTGGCCAAATTAGCTTCATCGACAGGGCAGTGGCCGGAGTCAGTGCACCCGCGTACAGGCGGCGGCTGTATGGGAGACGGGCAGCATGTCTGGGCTGCAGCGGAATGGGCGATGATGATCAGGAATTGTTTTGTGCGTGAAGAAGGCAACCGATTAATAATATGCTCAGGAATTCCGCAAGTTTGGCTTGATAAAAATCAGACAATTTCGTTTGGGCCAGCGCCAACAAGTTTTGGCGATATTCAAATTTCCATAAAACCGCAAGGGGAAAATATTCTTGTCCAATGGCGCGGAACTTGGTTTGCGCAAGAGCCTCCGATCGATATTCAATTACCCGGTTTTAAAAGCGTGAGAATTCCACCGGCAACAAATTCATTTGAATTTAAAATTTCGGCGGGCAAATGATTAAAGACATTGTAGACAAATTTAATGATTTTATCATATTGAATTCGGGGAAGATAATTTTCCCGGAGGAGATCGAGGAGTTTTATACAAAGATCGCCCCGATCAAAGAGATGTGCGTTTTTACCGTTATTGGAATGGATGGCGCAAGAAAATCGAAAGTCCTTTGGGCGGTCATCCAGCCTGATCTTGAGAGTTTTAGGAAATTTGCCGTAGTGAATCTGCATTTAGCGATTAAGGAAAGATTTGACGAGACCTCGCTGTCGCTGCCTGTCCATAAAAGGCTTAAAGGTTTTACTATTACGCTTGCCGAGCTGCCGCATACTCTGTTTGGAAAGTTAGATAGATATGCGATCAAGGAAGTATATGAACCTAGAGTAATCGCGGGGATAGAAGGCGCTCTTCCGGTATCAGAAGAGTTAACAGCTTCAGACAAGCTCCTGATAGAATCCAAGACCGGCATTAAAATTTTGAAATGCCTAAAGGAGATATCCGGCACTAAGAAATTGATAATACTTGAGGATTCTTTAGAGTTGGATCTGGGCATAGATTCATTAGGCAGGATAGAATTGGCTTCGTGTCTGCAGTTAGCTTTTGGAGCCGAAATAAAAGACGAGGCGATCTCGCGGGCTTTTAGCGTAAAAGAGCTTATCCTGGGAATAACGGATGCCTTAAAAGAAGCTAAAGGCATTCGGCCGGAGGAGGACCAGGGAGCACCTTTAGTGCCGGGCTACTGGAAGAAGCATTTGCAGGTCTTGCCGAAAGAAGAACACTTGGGGGCATTGGAATTTAGTAACGGTTTTTTTGCCTGGTCGCTTCGGTTTATTATCATAGCCGTAAATTATTTAATTTTTAAATTATTTTTCCATGTCAAGGCTGAAGGAACCCAAAATGTGCCGAAAGATGGCGCATATATTTTATTTCCCAACCATACCAGTGACCTTGATGGGCCGGCGATTGCTGCTTGTTTACCGCGCAGGCCGCATTTTCAACTTTTTTACTTTGTTTTTATACCGTATTTCTTCAGGCCTTTTATAAAATCTTCTTTTTTAAGGAATATGGTAAAAATGATCAGGCTTATTCCTTTTGATTATTCAACGCATTTTCTAGAGTCATTACGCAGCGCTTATTTAGTATTGCAAATGCGCAAAGGTTTGTGTTTCTTCCCGGAGGGGTTGCGCAGTGTTACTGGTGAAGTCGTAAAATTCAAAAAAGGGTTCGGTGTTTTAGCTAAGGAGTCGGGGGCAAAGCTTGTGCCTGTGGCTATAGATGGAGCTTACCAGGCTTGGCCCAGTACGGCAAAGTATCCCAGATGCCATGCGATTAGAGTCAGATTCGGTAAGCCGCTTTTTGCTGAAGATTTGGAAAAAGAAGGATTAGCCATGGGTGCGCAGAATTCTTACGAAGCAATATGCCTGGCGGCTAGAAAAGCGCTTGTGCGGCTAAAAGCCTGCCCGCCGGCAGGCAGGGATAAATAATGAATATTATTATGATGACGAATACCTATTTTCCGATGGTAGGAGGCCTAGAGCAATCGGTTTATTCTTTTAGCGAGGAATTTAGAAGTTTAGGGCATGAGGTTTTGATTGTTACTCCCGCCTTTGGGGGAGCCCCGATCGAGGAACCGGGCGTTATTCGGATCCCGGCGTTCCAGAAATTCGGCGGGACTATTTTTTCCGTTAACTTTCCGATCTCCGGGCTATTAAAGCGATATATGAAAGAATTCGTGCCGGATATGGTGCACGCCCATGGTCCGTTTTTCATGGGAGATTTCGCGTTACGCCTTAGCCGGCAGCACGCCATACCGTTAGTATTCACATATCATACGATGTTTGAGCAGTATGTGCATGATTGGCCAGTTCAAAATGAGGGAGTGAAACGGTTTATGGTCAAGCTTGCTGCCGGATATTCAAATTTGGTGGATCAGGTAATCGTGCCTAGCGAAAGCGTGCGGGAGATCTTGCTTAAAAGAGGCGTTAAGACTCCTATGGAGGTTATCCCGACAGGGATAGATGCCCAGCGTTTTGCGAAAGGCGACGGAATCGCTTTTCGCCAGAGTAACCAAATTCCTCCCGATGCCTTGGTCGTTGGCCATGCTGGGCGGCTGTCTCCAGAAAAGAATTTGGGATTCTTGACAAATTGCCTGGTCGAATTATTAAAAAAAGACCCAAGGGTCCACGCTCTGATCGTGGGCCTTGGCCCATCGGAAAGGATGATCAAAGACACTTTTGAGAAAGCAGGCCTTGAAAAGAGATTGCATCTAACCGGGGTCCTGCATTATCAGAGTTTGGTTGATGCTTATTTTGCGATGGATGTTTTCGCGTTCGCTTCATTAAGCGAAACACAAGGGATTGTTCTTATTGAAGCTATGGTAGCCGGCTTGCCGGTCGTGGCCCTGGATGCGCCGGGAGCCAGGGAAGTCGTAGAAGATTATCACAACGGCCGATTGCTTAATGAGATGGACCAGCGAAGTTTTGTTGATGCGCTTATCTGGGCCTTATCTCGAACTACTGAAGAGCTACAAGCCACAAAACAGATCCTAAGAATGACGGTTCAGAAATACCCGATTAATTCTGCTGCTAAACATATGTTAGAGATTTACGATAAAATTAGGTCCAGAAGATCCGTTTCCTTAGGCAAAAAAAATAGTTCGCAGTATCGCACCCTGTGGCGCCTGAAAGCGGAGTGGGATATTTGCAGTAATTATATTAGGTCCTTGGTTAGATCAGTGTTTGAAGGGGGCTTTCAGAAAACAGAGCCCGTAAGAATTAAAGATACGACGGTGAAGAATGGAAAATAATTGTTACGTAATGACCAAGGATAGCCAGCGCATCGCCTTAATTCATGTTAGAGGATGTTTTTCTAAAGTTATTATTGCCCCTGGTTTTTATAACAATAAGGAAGCTTTATGATGAAGATTAAAAACATACTTATTGCATTAGTAATAGCCCCATTGATCTTTATGGGCAGTGATTCATTAAAAGCCAAAGTTGATATTAACGGTTATAGCGGAGAGAGTATCCAGTATCTTATAAAGCCTGTAGGCAGATCAGAATATAAAAATCTTGGAATGGTCGATTTTAAAGGAGTGAAGGCGGATTTGGTAACGCTTAAGAGCAAAATATTATTTGTTGAGGTCATGGAAAATATTTTTTACGATCCGGAAAGTTTATTGCCATATAGAACAGAGCGCACTAATTCAGGCCTTTGGTTTAATGAATATAGGACAGAAGAATACGATCAGAAGCAATTCACAGTTGTAATAAGAAAGTTTAAAAACAAAAAGTTAGTGAAGGAGCAGGTAATTAAAGCAGACGGCCCGATCCAAAATATGAACACGCTTCTTTTTTATCTACGCAAGCAGCCGGAACTTAAGATAGGATGGCATTATGCTGCGAAGGTCGTTGGTGAACTTAAGCTATTGAAGTTTGATTTAAAATTAATCTCTATAGATGAAATAGTAGTTCCCGGAGGTAAATTTCAGGCTTACCATTTTATAAGTGTGCCCGATACGTTTGAAATCTGGATCGATAAAAACAGCCCGCGAATCCCGCTTAGGATAAACATCAAAGGCATTGTTAATTGTTCCATATTAATGAAAGGATATAAGCTTCAGAGTAATTAAAGTAATAGTTTTTAAATATATCAATCAAGGAGTGGGCAATAACCTCTCTTATCAATAATGGTGAAACTATGAAAGATAAAAAGAAATATGAAGAATTAATTAAAGGAAAGAAATTTTTTGAGGGGATAAAGTTTTGGCAGAAACAGATATCCGAGTTAGGCAATTTAAAAGCTATTCTTAAACGCAATAAAGCAGAATTGAGCAAGTTACCCCAAAAGCTTCGTAAACAGATAGAGACCCATATGTCTACAGAAAGAATAATTAATAAACAGCTGCGCAGCGAGATTGAACAGCGTAAGCAAGTAGACCGGGTAGTCCAGGATGCTTTTGAATACTCTCGGGATATAGTAGATACCGTGCGTGAACCCTTGCTTGTCCTGGATGCAGACCTAAAAGTAATTTCAGCCAATCGTTCATTCTATGAATTTTTTAAGGTAAAGCCTGAAGAGACCGTGGGGCAGGTTATTTATGACCTGGGCAATAAGCAATGGAATATCCCCAAACTAAGTGAACTGCTGGAAACCATCCTTCCTCAGAAGACAACCTTTGATAACTATGAGGTTGAACATGATTTTGCTACTATC